>OIYT01000011.1_pt1 | contig 243398 bp, 208 predicted proteins | sample 1588201 | NCBI WGS metagenome assembly OIYT01 (sample SAMN03283260) | human gut metagenome | biome: human-associated habitat; material: feces | host: Homo sapiens | place: USA | collected 2013
TGCATGTGTTAAGCACGCCGCCAGCGTTCATCCTGAGCCAGGATCAAACTCTCATTAAAAATTTGTCCCGGGTTCAGATATGACTCTGGTCATTATCTATACCCTTTACTGTTCTTGGTTTGTATCAGACTTGCGTCTGTTACGTTCTTTTTGAAATTCTTTATTTGGAATTTCAGGGTTGTCATGTTGTTAATTTTTCAAGGTTCTTTGTTGTCGAACTCATCAGCGACAACTTCTATATGTTATCACATTCAGTGTTCTTTGTCAACAACTTTTTTAATTTCTTTTTTGATGTTCTGCATGCTTTCCAGATGAGAATCATCATGAAATATGTAAGTTGTGATCTTTGTTCGTTCGGTGTTTCGTACCGCGAACAGTTGATATAATACTAAATCAGACGTCAGATGTCAACACTTTTTTTGACATTTTTTGTGTTTTTTCATAATAAGTAATTTTGAGTTCTCTTATTCTCTTCTATCTGCCCGGCAAATTCTTTATCAAAGGCTGAATTCTCTTATATATAACATGTACAGTTTCATTTGGATATAATTTCATCAGATTATTATTCACAGCTTGCTTTGTTTTCGATTCCACTATAACCTGTATTATTTTCTCTTTCTGTTCAACATACTTTTTTTCTTTAAAATGTTGTCCAAAGAAGGAGCGCACCTGTGCTTCCCTTTTCTCATTATCAACAGTCTGTTTCAACTTTGTTTGTCCGGTATTGTTCTTCACCTGTTTTTCAACAGGATCCTCATTTCTTTTCGCTATATCTGCAATCTTTTTTATTTTAATTTTTCTGTTTTTCAATCCTTCTATCGCTTTATCAAAATCACTATCTTTTGAAACAATATAATATTCCGCATTTTTATTCTCACGTATAAAATTTCCTATATCAAATAATATCTGACAATCCACAGCATTTTTTATTGGTATCTGGATCTTTATATATTCAAATTCAGCCTGTGATACTTGTATCCGCCTATGCAATCCAAATGTAAGAGTTTCAGCCGCATCACTATAATATACACGGACACAGTCTTTGTCTGATAATTTTACAATTCCGTTCATCCCATCTCTGTTAACATTTTCATAATCTACAAAAAAATATCTTTTATAAATTTCTTTCTTATCTGAATCATCTCCCATATATGATTTCTCCTTCTTAAATATTTACTTCTTTACCTTTTCATATATTTTAATCCGAAATCAGTACCCGTTATTTTTTAGTTTAGCACAGTTCATTTTATCATGTAAATATTCTCCTGCTTATCGACCCACTCTTGCTAACTAATGGTTTCCTATCATAAAAAATAGTTCAGATAAAGTGCATTTATTTGTTCAATTACTGCACTTTATCTGAACTTATTACCTCTTAATTATCCATCCTGTAATTAGTTATTCTGGGTCAAATCTTCTGTCTTTGCTTCCAGAGTTGCTTTTACAGTTTTCTTAACATATTCGCCTTTTTCATTTCTGTAGAATTCAATCTCGATCTCATCGCCAACCTTTCCACTTGCTATTTGGCTTTGAAGATCTGTACTGTCTGAAATATCATTTCCATCAATACCTACAATGATATCACCTGTAAGAAGTCCGCATTTCTCTGCCGGAGATCCTTCACTTACCGAATATACATATACTCCTTCCGGCATATTCAGTCCTTCTGCATATTCAGATGTGATATTTTTAACGGTTACGCCAAGATATGTTGATCCTGATTTGGTTGTACTCTTGCCTGCAAGAATATCGTTGATGATATCCTGTATATCGGATATAGGAAGTGCGTAGCCCATTCCTTCTACTGTGCTGTCTACATATTTCGCTGTGTTCATACCGATCAGTTCGCCCTTCATATTTACAAGAGCACCACCACTGTTACCAGGGTTGATAGCTGCATCAGTCTGAAGAACCTTTACAGTTCCGTCATCTACACTGACTTCACGGTCAAGAGCACTGATATATCCTACTGTTACCGACTGTCCATATCCAAGTGCGTTACCAATGGCGATACATGGATCTCCGACTCTTAAGTTCTCGGATGAACCGATCGTGATCTCTTTGATCTGACTTAATGTGTCGTCCTTGATCTTCTTTAACGGAACGGTTACAACCGCTACATCATTTGATTCGTCATAGCCTTTTACTTCTGCACCGGCTGATTCACCATCTATAAATCCTGCTGATAATTCTTTTGCATTCTTTACTACATGATAGTTCGTCAGGATATAAAGGTTTGTTTCATCTTTTCCGATTATGATACCTGAGCCTGCTCCTGACTGCTCCTGCTCATAGGTATCAAACCAGTACTGATATGTTGTTACATATGTTCCTGTTATGGATACAATGGATGGCATTACAGTTGCACTTACATCTGCTACACTGCCGTCACCGGTGCTTCCAGAGGCATTTGCATCGAGCAAAGCGGAGCTTGTAGTTGTATCTGATCCGATCTGAACCGTCTGATTTCCTTTCTTTAAGAACTTATCGCTGCCATACCGGACGCCCTGGAAGACACAGCCTGCAACCAGTCCGAAGACAACTGCCGCAGCTATAGTCGTTGCTACTTTCTTTCCTGTACTTCTTCCACCGTTTGTTTTCTTCATTTCTTTCTTAGCTTTTTTATCTGCTTTCTTCTTTGCTGAGCGTACCATTTTTTCTGATTTTTTCTTTTCCTTCTCAGCAGCTTTCTGCATCGCTTTATTAACATTTTCGGAATAACCTGTCACATTCTGCGTGGAAGCACCTGAACCCTGTGCTGTATTTCCTGAAGGATTCGTATAAGCTGATGTATAGCCGGTCTGGCTGTTATATCCTGCATGCTGATTACTGGAGTAAAATGCACCGCCAAAATACATATTCTGTCCCGGTGTTCCATGATACATGCTGTTCTGTGAGTTCTGCTGGTTATATGCATTTGTATTCTGTCCTGAACCGGTCTGTCCATATGCGTTGCTGCTTCCATAGGTCTGTCTATAGGAGCTGTTCTCATTCTGCATATTCATCTGTTCAGTCGTCTGTTCGGAAGCTGTCTGTGTCTGTTCCTGTGTCTGACCTTCTGAGTCGAACTGACAATCCTGTTCTTCTCTAAAATTCTCATCCATAATCAATCATCCTTTCTTTCTATGTAACAGCAGCTTTCTTTTGTTTACTGCTCTCTTTCTTATTTACAGGTTATACTATAATCTGTAATTGTGTAAGAAGTGTGTTTTCCATGTAGAAGAAATGTGTTTTTCGTGTATAAAAAATTTGAACAACTTACATCTATTTATGCTTGACTTCATATGGAAATTGAAATACAGTTTTTAATGATAGATTACAGAATGATTTTTATGGTATACAATATTTTTACATATATTATATAGAAATTGAGGTTTTAACTTATGTTCCGAGTATGGGGTAAAATAATGAAGGATAACCACCTAGTAAAGGATACGGTTGTCTGTATAGATGATGCTTCTTTGACACGAACAAAAAAGGTATATAAAGCATTAGAGGAAATGTGCTATGAATTTGATCTGGCAAAACCGATCTGGCTGAAGAAAAATCAAAATGATTTTATTCTCCACGCAAGAACACGTTTCGATCATGATAATTTCGTAGAAGCGATTGAATTCGACTATCTGGATTTTCAGATTATTGAAGAGGATTATTAATATGTTTACTGTAAATGATATCGGGAAAAATTATAAAAAGAAAATGGTACTAAATCATATCTCCCTGCAAGTTGCACCCGGTGAATGTATTGGGCTTCTGGGAATCAACGGTTCCGGAAAATCAACGCTGCTTGGTATTCTGTCCGGCGGACTCCGACAGGATCATGGCACTTATTCTTTTGACGAAACGGATAAAACGGTCAGCTTTCTTCCACAGGAAAATCCACTGATTCCGGAGCTGTCCGGTCTGGATAATCTGAAGCTCTGGTACTCCGGCAGATCTACCGAGCTAAACAGCACCTACAGTCTCTCTATCTTAAAAAGACTCGGTGTAGATGTTTTTCTCCATCAGAAGGTAAGTACAATGTCCGGTGGTATGAAGAAACGTCTGAGCCTTGCTATCTGTATGCTGGAGCAGCCGGATCTTTTATTACTGGATGAACCACTTGCTGCTTTAGATCTCCTCTGTAAAAAAGGAATTCTAGACTATCTGAAGGAATATACCGGAAATGGTGGCAGCATTATCGTTGCAACACATGAAGAAGATGCGCTCTCCATCTGTAATCGCATCTATATCTTAAAGGATGGTTTACTACAGGAAGCAAAAGGTACAGATTATGCGACCATGCTTCGTGCCTGATTCAGATTGGATGTGAATGTTCTTATGTTTTTTCGATTATTTCTAACAGACCTTAAAAGAATAAAACAGCGTTTTCTTCCGCTTGTCCTGATCACTCTCATTCTGGCAGTCGGACTCTCTGTCGTCGTTCTGCTGTCAAACCGGTTATTATATAATGAACAGACCATCGAACCGGTCAATGTCGGGTTGGTTGCCGATGCTTCTTCTCCTTATGCCAAGATGGCATATTCTATGGTAAGTGAAATGGACAGCTACCGGACTACCTGCCGTTTCATCGAGATAACTTCCGAAGATCACGGCAGACAGATGCTTGAAAACGACGAAATCAAGGCGTTGATCATCATTCCCGATAATATCATCAACAGCATTATATACGGAGAGGACAATCCGATCACGGTCATTTATAATCAGGATGGTACTTTAGATACTTACACTCTAAATGAGGTATTCAAATCCACCTCATCAATGCTTGCTACTGCACAGGCTGCAACTACGATCATTTATCAGGGGGCATATCAAATGGGGCTTCCGGATACCGCACTAGAACAAATCGCAACGGATGCCGATAATCTCTACATGGATTATGTCTTATCCAGAACAGAGCTTTATATCAGAGAAGACTTACAGCTTACCGGAGCTTATACCCCTTATCAGTATTATATAGTATCCGGACTGCTGCTTCTGCTGTTCTTCAGCGGAATCGTCTTTTTATCTTTTATAAAAGGGAATTCTGATACATTACGTCTTCGTCTGAAGCTTCACGGAATCACCGGAGCGCATATTATAATCAGTCAGTATCTGACACTTACGATCACATTATTTATGATCTATACGATACTGTTCTTTAGCTGTATGACCGGAGGTACGATCGGTCATTTTGCCCCTTTGCAGTTTCATATATCGGGATTCTTTTCCGGAATACCCGCGATCCTGTTTATCGGATTCGTTATCCTGCTGATCGGGTATCTGCCAACCGGATATTCCGGAGCATGCCTGCTGTTATTTTTGACAGCTTTCTTACTGGCTTATATCGGAGGCGGTATTGTTCCGGTCAGACTTCTGCCTGACTTCATCCAGAATTTTGCTGAACATACCCCGTATTATCAACTGTTAAACCACTTATGTAATGGCTTTTACCATTAATCGATGAAAGGACAACTGCTTATGCTGTTACGTCAATACAGAATCCTGTTAAAACGGACTTCAAAAAAATTCATCAATCTTCTGTTGCTGCTGATCATTCCGTTCACGGCATTCTATATAAAAAATCTGCCGGTGGACGAAAAAAGCACGGTATTCATCTGTGGATATTATATGGAAGAATCAAACAGTTACCTGGCACAGGTGGAGCAGGAGCTCTCCGGACATCAAGACTGCTTTACTTTCGAGAAATGCAGTTCTATGGAGGAATTAAAGGATCAGGTTGCATCCGGGCGGTATGACTGTGGATTTGCGTTTGACAATGGGTTTTCTGACGCATTTATACACGATATCAAGAACTGCCACATCCGCTTATACACTTCCCCATCTTCGATGTTCCAGTCAATTTTTTCCGAAACATTATTTGACCGGCTGTTGGATGCTTTCTCGCCGGCTATTGCCGTCAACTATCTGGCATCGAATTCTGCCACAAAAGACTTTTATCGGAGTTCTTTCCAGTCATATCTGGAAGATCAATACAGAAATTATATGAACAGTGATTCTGTCTTCCGGTTATCTGTCAATAATACAGGAGCCTATCACGGAACAACCGACCGCGTAGATCTGTTCCCGGTTCATGAATTTACCGGTTTTCTTCTGTTCTTATCTTCTCTGGTCGGTTTGCTGGTCTATCTGAAGGATCAGGATGAACACATCTATGACAGAGTATCCAAACGGAAAAGACTGCGTTTCTGTCTGACCGGTATTCTTGCTAATATAACACCGGTATGGCTGGTCAGTGTAGTTACGCTCTACTTATATGAGCAGCCGGAAGCCATCCTGCCATTTCTGTTAAAGATGTTCGGATATATACTGCTGTGTCTGCTGTTCACTTTTATCTGTCTGCTTATCTTCCGACATTATAAGCCGTTTGTATCGGCTCTTCCGGTTCTTGTAATCTGCACTTTGATCTTCTCGCCGATCTTCCTGCATCTGGAGGATTATGCGCCGATCCTGCGGTATCTGTCCTACCTCTTTCCGCCGACCTTTTTTTAGGGGAAACAAAAATAAGCTTGCCTGTAACGTTATATGATTAACTATGATGTTGTATCGTTTCTATTCGTCTCGCACAGCATATTTGTCAGCAGTCGCCCAAACTCACCCTTTCGGGTTCAAACATGGGCTTGGTGCTGACAGCCAGTGCAAGGCTCATAACGAAACTTATACAAATGTCATAGTTAATCATATAGCGTCACAGGCAAGCTTATTTTATATTTACTTTAAATTAATTGGCGCAAAAAGAATGAGCTCTGTTTATACGAATTTCTCGCCTTTTTTGTCTATGACAGCGCGGGCTGCTGTTGCTTCCGTAATCTTTTTTTCGATCATTGTTACATCGGCGACAGGAACTGCTGTATGGAAAGTTACATCTGCACTATATTCTGTATTCTCTATACTGATCTCATTTGTTGATAAGAGATATTGTACTTTGCCGGAATCATTATAGGAGCAGGTGATATCCATAAGCTTCATGCGCTGCATCTGGTGAATGCCGGCGTCTGCAAGGGAAAGCTTGGCAGCTTCTGTATATGCCCGGACAAGTCCTCCGGTTCCAAGCAGAGTACCACCGAAATATCTTGTAACCACAATGCAGATATCTGTTACCTGATTTCCCGATATCACTTCTAATATCGGCTTTCCTGCGGTTCCCTGCGGTTCTCCATCATCTGAAAAACGATAGAGGGTATTCTCTTTTCCAATCGCAAATGCATGACAGTTGTGTCGTGCATCATAATGTTTCTTCTTGACACTTTCGACAAATGCATACGCTTCTTCTTCCGAAGAAACCGGCTGTGCATAACCGATAAATCTGGATTTCTTCTCAACGATCTCATCGGTGCCCGGTGTCAGTATTGTATTATAAGAATCTACCATGATTGTTCCCGTCTATTTCCTGTCAGTATTTGTCGATAATAATTTGCTCAGCTCATTCATAAATGTATTCACATCTTTGAATTCTCTGTATACAGAAGCAAATCTTACATAAGCTACCTGATCCAGATCCTTGATCTTATCCATAACGATCTCACCGATCGTCGTACTCTCTACTTCTTTTGCTTCCAGATTAAAGATCTCGTTCTCGATATCATCGATGCATTTGGATATCTGTTCCGCTGATACCGGTCTTTTATGGCAGGATCTTATGATGCCGGATTCAATCTTCTTCCTGTCATAGGTTTCTCTGTTCTTATCCTTTTTGATTACGATAAGCGGGATCGTCTCAACCTTTTCATACGTTGTGAAACGTCTGCCACAGGCATCGCACTGTCTTCTTCTTCGGATCGAACAGCCGTCATCCGCCGGCCTGGAATCTATAACTCTTGTATCATCAACATAACAAAATGGACATCTCATGTTTTTGCCTCCGTAAATCAGGGAACATCATTTTATCCCCTCTATTCTTTCTGCTACTAACTTTTACATATTCGGGGAGGAATGTCAACTAAAATAATATCCGGCCCGATCTTTACTACATTACAGAAATCAATGCGATACTCCTCGCAAGAACCAAAGCACCAGAAAATTTTTCCCTGCTCAGGAACAATTATCGTCTCAATTCTTCCGGAGCAGGGATCAAATTCAATATCTGCAACAAAGCCAAGCCGCTGGCAGTCCTTGCAGTTTATTACTTCTTTTTCTTTTAATTCACAAAACCTCATCTATATTCCCTTTTCAACAAAATCCACCTTCCGTATCATAATATGAAACAGAGAATATATTTAGACATATAAATTATCGGTTGCACCGATCTGTCTATGAATCAGTCACAGCAGTCAGGCTCTGAATCCGCTCACATTGATCAGCTTATGATCTTGACCGGACACTTTCTGGCACATGCGCCACAATGGGTACACTTATCATAATCAATATGTGCGAGGTTCTGATCTACCGATACCGCATCAAATTCACAGGATCTGACGCAGAGTGAACAGCCGATACAACCTGCTGAACAAACTGCCTTTACTTCTTTTCCTTTTTCCTTTGAATTACATCTGACACGATGAGGGGCATCATACGGAACCAGCTCGATCAAATGTCTTGGACAGACATCTACACACTTTCCGCACGCTTTACATTTTTCCTCATTTACAACTGCAATGCCATCTATAATATCAATCGCACCGAATTCACAAACAGCCTTGCAGGAACCATATCCTGTACAGCCATATGTACAGCCCTTTGGTCCGTTATTCGGACTGTTCTGTGCAAGAACACAGGTCTTTGGTCCAACGTAATCATAAACATCCTTTGCCTTCTCACAGTCACCTGCGCATTTGACAAAGGCTACATACTTGGTGCTTGCTGTATTCTCTACGCCGAGTGCTGCACTGATTGCCTCTGCAACGGCGGTTCCTCCAACCGGACATGCAGATGGCGGCATCTCACCCTTTGCAATGGCTGCTGCAAGACCATCACAGCCGGGATATCCGCATCCACCACAGTTATTTCCGGGAAGAAGTTCCCGCACCATAACTGCCTTCTCATCTACCGGAACTTTAAACTTTTCACCAGCTACACCAAGCAGAACACCAATGATAATACCAACGCCTGCTACAACTGCAACTGCGATCAGAATTGTTGTAATATCCATAACGATCCCTCCTTATATCAATCCGGCAAAGCCAAAGAACGCTATTGCCATCAGACCTGATGTGATCAGAACGATCGGAGTACCCTTAAACGCTTCCGGAATATTACTGTATTCCAGTTTCTCACGGATACCTGCAAGGATCGTAATTGAGATCGCAAAACCTACTGCTGAACCAAAGCCATTTACAATACTCTCAAGAATCGTATATTCATTCTGCACATTCGAAAGTGCGATACCAAGAACTGCACAGTTTGTTGTGATCAATGGAAGGTATACTCCGAGTGACTCGTATAAAGACTTCATATTCTTCTTTAAGAACATCTCTACAAACTGTACCAATGCCGCTATTACAAGAATGAACACAATCGTATTCAGATAATCCAATCCCAACGGAGAAAGGATTCCATAATAAACAATACTCGTTACTGCTGAAGCGATCGTCATAACAAATATAACGGCTCCGCCCATACCGGTCGCTGTGTTTACACTCTTTGATACACCAAGGAAAGGACACAGTCCAAGGAACTGGCTTAATATTACATTATTTACGAGGGCTGCTCCAACTGCCAATAATAAAATATGCATTATTTTCTACCTCCCCTTTTCTTATTCTTTTTATTTGCAGATTTTTCATCAAATTCCTGATATTTGTTTACCTGATCTGCACTTGCAACATCCGGTCTTACAAGCTTTGATGTGTCCACCGTATCGGATTCTTCCGATACGGCTTCCGCCTTCTCTGACTCTGAAACCGGATTGTCTGTCTCTGAGAGTACAACTGCATGTGGTACTCTGTTCAGATTTACCGGGATGTGGATTCTCGGTCTGTCAGACAGCTCTTTCGCCACCTGAACCGGAGTCTGCTGTACAGTTGACGCTGTTTTCTTCTGAACCGGCTGCTGCGCTGGTTGTGCTGCCTGTATCTGTGGCTCCTGTGATACCGGAACTGTCATCTCAGGCTCTGATGAAGCTGCCATCTGCGGCTGCATTGTACTCTGAGTAGCAGTCTGCTGTACGACCGGTGCCGACTGCATCTCCTGAACCGGTTGCTGCGCTGATGGTACCGACTGCACTGGTTGTGCCTGCTGTGCCGGCTGTCCTTCTTCCCGCTCTACCGGCTTCTTTGCTATCTTATCCGGGATCACAACCTTTTTCGACTGTGGTACCGGTGCTGTCGGCGTCTGTGCGACGGATGCCTTGCCGGCATTTGTCTGTGCATTAGCCTGAGTATCCTGCATAGCAGCCTTTCTTCCGGCACACATGATGTTTGCACATCCCATGCAGGCTTCCGGCTTACAGCTTACAGGGATCTCATCTCCATTTGCAAGTGCCTTTGCTGCCTTCTTCGCATTTCTCTTGTTGATCGTTGCGATGATAAAAGCAAGTACAAAGAATGCTCCCGGTGCAAGTACAAAGATTGTGATCGGCGTATATGCTGCAAGCACATCTCCGATTACTTTTCCTATTCCTGATGTCTTCTGAAGGAGGTTGCCTTCTCCGATAATCTGAAATCCAAATACACAGCCTTTTCCGATCAACTCACGGAACATACCGATCAGAGTAAGACCGATCGTAAATCCAAGTCCCATTCCAAGTCCGTCAAAGATTGACGGAAGGACTTTATTCTTAGAAGCATAGCTCTCTGCACGTCCAAGAATAATACAGTTTACTACGATCAGTGGAATATAGATTCCAAGACTGTCATTTAAGGACGGCAGATATGCTTGCATTAAAAACTGAATAACCGTTACAAAGGAAGCAATGATAACAATATAAGATGGTATTCTGACCTTTTCCGGTATCACCTTACGAAGCAGTGAGATAAACGCATTGCTCAATACCAGAATACAGGTTGTAGAAAGTCCCATACCTGCCCCGTTGATCGCTGATGATGTAACCGCAAGTGTCGGACACATACCAAGCATCTGTACAAAGGTTGGATTTTCTTTCACGATACCATTGTATAAACGTTCTGTACATTTACCCATTAGTTTGCTCCTCCTTTCAGATAATCTGCATAGGAAAGTCCTGCATTTACTGCATTTGTAACTGCATTTGTCGTGATCGTCGCACCACTTAATGCATCGATCTCCTCATCCGATGCTGCACCGGATTTTGTATATTTAAACTGTGCTACATTCTTGCCTGCGAACTGTGATTTGAACTCATCTGTATCTGCCTGCATACCAAGACCTGCTGTCTCACTTAATGACAGGAAGGAGATACCATTTGTAGTTCCATCCTCTGCTACACCAAGAGCAAGCTGAAGATCTCCGCCATATGCCTCATGGGATGTAATAACAAATACATAACCAAGTGCATTTCCATCTTTGTCACAGGCAGTTACTGCATCATCTATATCTGCCTTATAGCCTTTATCCGAAAGCCATGTAGATGCAGTCTCACTGTCGAAGCCATCTACCATCCGGAAGGCATCCGCATCTGTAAATACTTCCCGGTATGCGTCCTCCTTTGCCTGCTGTTCCGCCTGTTCGATCGGCTTCTTTGTGATCTGCTGTACATATGCAAGCACACCGCCGGCAACAAGTGTAATGACAAGGATTGCTACCGTTGCGATGACAATTGATTTCTTATCCATCTTCTTGCTGTCTGCTGCCGAGCCGCCTTCTTCCTTCTGAAGCTCAGCGCCCTTACCAAATGACTTCGGTTGTGTAAACCGTTCGATCAACGGAACAAGAAGGTTCGAAATAATGATCGCATAGGATACACCTTCTGCCGATCCGCCATAGATTCGGAACAGGAAGGTCAGGAGTCCAAGGATAATACCAAATACAACCTTGCCCTTCTTCGTAATAGGTGAGGTCACATAATCGGTCGCCATAAAGAAAGCACCTAACATCAGACCACCACCGCAAAGGTGCGCTGCCAGATATAATGGCTCAAAGCCCATACCGGAAGCAAGGGAATACAGGAATATAAATACAGAAAATGTTCCGATATAAACGAATGGGATGATCGGGCTGATCACCTTACGAATAATCAGATATAAACCACCGACCAACAGACAGATTGCAGATGTCTCACCGATCGTACCTGCGATTCTTCCGATAAACATATCTAATACATCTACTGTTCCGCCACTCTTTAATATCGCAAGTGGGGTCGCTGTTGTGACTCCATCATATGTAAATGTAGTCATCTTTCCCGCAAATGATATTAACAGGAAACATCTGGCTCCAAGTGCCGGGTTCATAAAGTTCTGACCCAGACCACCAAATAACTGCTTCACTATAATAATAGCAAATGCGCTTCCGAGTATCGCCATCCATACCGGAACCTCCGGTGAAAGATTCAATGCCAGAAGCAGGCCTGTTACGACTGCACTGAAATCTTTTACAGTACTATTCCTGTGCAGGAGCATTTCCACACCCCATTCAAAAAAGATACAGGATGCTATACAGGTTAAGATCAGCACAAATGCTTTTGTTCCAAAATTATATACACCAAACACACTCGCCGGCAGTAACGCAATGATTACGTCCAGCATCAGGGATGATGTCGTTTTCCGATCTCTGACGTGCGGAGATGCGGAAATCTTCAATGTTGTTTCTTCCATGTCTCCACCTCCTACCTCTTCTTACTTGCCAGAATGTTCTTTCTGGTTCCTGCTATTGTCTGTGTCAGATGTCTCTTGGCAGGACATACATAAGAACAACAGCCACACTCACAGCATTCCATACCATCATGTTTTAAGAATGCATCTATATTGCCATGCTCTGCATATTTTGCAAGATCTGACGGAATAATTCTTCCCGGACAGACATCCACGCATCTTCCGCAACGGATACATGCAGATGGCTCCCAGTCCTGAACCTCATCATGTGTCATACAAAGAAGTGCCGACAGTCCTTTTACTGCCGGAACATCGAGTGAGAACATCGCTTTACCCATCATAGGTCCACCCGCAATGATCTTCTCCGGCAGCTTGCCATCCTTAAAACCGCCTGCTGCTTCTATGATCTCCCGACAGCTTGTACCATTATGAACCAGCAGATTACATGGATTAACGATAGCATCACCTGTAACCGTTACGATTCTGGTGTACAGTGGCTTACCCTCGATCACCGCTTCATAGATGGAAACGATCGTATCTGTATTATGTACGATACAGCCCGCATCTGCCGGAAGCATCTTGGAATTCACATATCTTCCTGTCGTTGCATATATCAACTGACGTTCCGCGCCCTGTGGATATTTGGTTTTTAAGACCTTTACCTCGATCTTATCGTTATCAGCCAGATGCTCGGAGATCTTTGCGATCGCTTCCGGCTTATTGTCTTCGATCGCGATAATTCCCTTTGCTTTATCAAACAGATTTACACAGATCTGAAGTCCAAGGATCAGCTTTTCTGTCTCCTCTAACATTCTTCTGTAATCAGATGTCAGATACGGTTCACACTCCGCACCGTTTACAATGATATATTCGATATCATCTTCATTTCTCGGTGACAGCTTTACATGAGACGGGAAACCTGCACCACCCATTCCGACGATACCTGCCTCCTTGATCATATCCTTGATGTCTTCTCTGTAGAGTGTAGAGAGATCTCTCACATTCTCAGAGAAATCAATCGTTTCAAATAAACCGTCATTCTCTATTACGATTGAATTTACTTTATTACCGCCATTTGTCATCCTCGGTTCGATCATTTTTACCGTTCCTGAGATTGAAGAATGGATATTTGCCGAAACAAATCCTCCCGCCTCTGCAATCTTCTGTCCTACCAGTACACGGTCGCCACGCTTTACGATCGGAACAGCCGGTGCACCTATATGCTGACTGAGCGGATAAACACACTCTCCCTTTGGAAGATATTCTCTGACAGGCTTGTCTTTTGTTAGATCTTTGCCTTCATATGGATGAATACCACCCGAAAAAGTTAATAAACCCATCTGCATACCTCTTTCTCTCGTTATTCTTATCAATTCATTCTCTGTTATCGAGAAAAACTAATCATATAATAATACTTCACAGGGTCAAAAACAACCCTAAAACTTGCCAATCTGACCGCCAACCGCCCGTATGACAAATGCTGCCGCAAGACCGATCAGAACTCCCGCGATCGTTCCGGAGACCAGTAAAACCGGAGCATATATCAGGATATTTTGGTTCTTTATCACCAGATATGCAACGATAAGCTGACCGACATTATGTCCGACACCTCCAAGAATACTCGTTCCCGTTGTTGAAAAGAATCCGAGCTTAACGGAGATCCACATAAACAGCATACTGACTGCTGCTCCGGCAAGACTGTATATCATAACGGTAAAATTGCCAAATAATAAAGACGACAGGAAGATACGGAGCGCGGATACCAAAACCGCATCCGCAAGTCCAAGCTTGCACAGCACTACAATAGTTACAATATTGGCAAGTCCGATCTTGATTCCCGGTACCGCGATATCGATTCGGATAAAGGATTCGATATATGAAAACACCATTGCAACCGCAATAAACATTCCAAGCTGTGCTATCATTCCTGCGCTGTTGTGCGTCTTCTTCTGTCTCTTTCTATTTGTAGATTTTTTTTGGGAAGTTTTTTGTTTCTGGCCCATCTTTTCTTTCTATTATCCCTTTCCTGCTATACTATGAACGGATCTTATCGATTATCATATTCTGATTCCTGTCCAACATCACCTTCCACCTGAATCACCAGCTTATGCGGCAGGCAGACAATATTCTCTCCGGTCTTCGATATCTTCCCCATACGAATACATACCTGATCCGGACAGTCTGCATCTGTTACATACGCCATGCTATTCTCTATCACCAGCGTATTTGTTCCTTTTGCGGCCTGAATCTCTTTCGTGGTATCTGTATCCAGATCATATCTGCCGATTTCTTTCTGATCTACATATATAACAACCTGACTGCCTTTTTTCTGACCCAGCCGGATAACTCCATAACCGGCAATTCCTAAAAGGATCATCATAAGTGCCAGAATGATATCTCTTTTTTTAATCATTTTACTTTATAGTCTCCATTTGTTATCGTGAACTGTTTTCCTGCCTGCTCTGTCATATGTATATTCTTATCCTCATCAATCAGAATCGCATCTGCGTCAAAGCTTTTTACAAGCTTAAGTGCCTGATCCACAGGAAGCAGAATACACATCGTTGATAAGGCATCACTTAATGCTCCGCTTTCACAGATCACTGTCGCTGATATTGTTCCGGTGTCTGCCGGGTATCCGGTCTTTGGATTTAAGATATGATGATACCGTTTTCCATCCTGAATAAAATACTTCTCATAATCTCCGGATGTTGATATATAGACCGGATGCTTGTCTGACCGGACTTCTATGGTTCCCATCATATCATTTTCAGTTCCTCTCGGATCTCGAATACCGATCCGGAAAACGGAACCATCCGGCTTTGCGCCGTAGCATAAGACGCTGCCGCCGACTGCCACACAAGCGCCTTCCACCTGATTTTCTTCAAGGTTTTCTGCCACCCGGTCACAGGCAATACCTTTTCCCATCGCACCAAAATCAAGGCTTAAGCCTGCTTCATCAAACAGCACATACCATGTTCCATTCTCTGAAAGATCACTTACCTGTGTCAGCTCTTTCCCCTGTTCATCTACGATATGCACTTTCGAATCGTCAACTGCCGAACAGGCTTCTTCTATCTTCTGAGTCTCCGGTACTTGCTTCTTTCCGTCTTCGATACCCCAGCAGGATGCTAACGGTCGGATCGTGAGTACCAGCAGATCATCCCCCGCTTCGCTTACCTCCCTTTCCTGTAAGACCGCATATGCAAGGCCATAGCTTATCTCATAAGGCTCTCCTGCCTTATATTCATGATTCACACGGTATACCTCTGAGCCTTCTATCCGCCATGAGATCTGTTCACGCTCCAGTCTGCTTACACAGTCGATCACTGCATCCGCATCCTGTCTACCCTGATCCGAATAGACCGATACCGTAACTGCAGTTCCCATGGCAAATCCGGTCGTCGTATACCCTTCTTTTTTCTGATTATCCTTTCCGGTATAAAAGATAAACGCAATTACCAGCCCGATACACAATATGCCTGATAATAATGCAAGTTTATTCTTCAAAGCATTTATTCCTCCATATATAACAGCCACTACAGGCTTAAACGCACTTTGCAAACTTATTCACAGGAACATCACCCGTGTAAATAAAAAGAGCTGTTGCCGACCACGGTTCCAGCTCTCTTTTTGTCTCTGTCCGCAAAGCTCCTCGCTCCGCAGCTTTTTCTATCCTCTGTAATATTTCAGGATCGCAGCTATATCAAAATATCTGCTTCCAAAATCTTTATAAATGGCATTCTTCGTCATCGCATAGACAAATACATCACCCTGACCCTTAATTCCGTCTAAAGCAGATGGCTCGATTGCAACTGCAAAATCATCAAAGTGAAGTGCAAGTGTAAAGCCCTCTGTATAATATGTATTATACAGATTCATCACTGTGAGCTCTGTCTCCGGTGTGATCGTCATATCTGAGATCGTAAGGCTGTTACCTCTTGGAATATTCATATATACCTCAGCTTTCATTTCTTTACCGAAGGAAAGCTTTACGGATACAGGATCTTCCGTCGCACGAATGCTTTTCAGAACCTCTGCTGCTTCGGCCGGTATTGCTCCCGGTGTCTTCGTGCAGTCTACAACTTCACGTCCTGCCATATATTTCTTATCCAGAATGTTGACACATTTTACGATCTTGTTGTCATTTCCCGGATTCGGTAATATGCTGGCAACCTTGTAATAGTCTTCGTTCTCTAAAATCTCCTTGAACAATAAGCTCTTAATATCATAAAACTTTGCCAGCATTACAGGCTTGTAGTCCATGTACTTGATCGCTGACCGTATTTCATTTATATCTCTGATTTCCATTTGTATATTGTCTCCACTTCATTCAAATTTGTTCCGCTCAAATCATACATCCATTTTCTGATCTTTGCAACCCGGTTTTTAATGGAATTCCTGACAGACCAGTTCTCGCAGACGATATCGGAAAGCTTTCTCGTATTCCTCGTCTTCATCAACGCTGTGATTTACCTCTTCAAAACAGGCTTTGCGGATAGCTTCCTGTGTAAATATCGTAGGGCTTTCGTCGTCTCTGCCCCAGTAGAACACTGCACCATCAATACTTTCATTTCCATAGATCTCCTGCATCCGACTGATGCAGCTCTCATCTCCTAGGAACACATGACAGATACCGGCTAATGATTTACAGAGAACCTCTGCATTGATCGTATATCCGTCAAAATCCTGCGCCCAGTCTGGAATCTGCTCCGGCTTATCTACAAGGATTACCGGAAGACTTCTACCATCATGCGAAAGAAGATTTTTAAGTCGATCTGCGGATATCGGAACCGCTTCGGTGTCTTCATCCATAAATACACCCGCATCCAGGAATCCGACCTGATTAAATATATCCCGCATAAACTTCGGTCGATTATACCGGCGCTCTCTGGAATAGATATTCTCACAGATATGACGGCAGGTCAGATACAATCCATCGCTTTCTTTTCGGAGTTCTGCAACCACATGCCAGATCATACCGGCTTCTTCATTGCTGATCGTCTGCATATCCATAAGAAAATATTCCTTCTCTGCAACGACCTTTAACTTATATCCCATCACTTCATAAGAAACAGACTCCATTTTTTTGGGCATCTGTCCGAATATCAGAGAGATATGCTGGTACGCCCATTCGTATATGATCTCACTTGCCCGGTCAAATCCGTCATCCCGTATCCGTATCGTCTGGTCAAATACCAGATCCGATACCAGCGGCCGGATCTCCTGCTTGATCTCCTTGTTCAACACCCTGCCGAACTGTTCTCTGTCAAGCTGTGCTGATATAAATTCGTCATTTACCACTTCTTTATTAATGAGGTAGATTACCCGGTTCGGCGACAATACCTTCTGATATTTTTTATTCAGCAGAATATTTACAAGCTGCTGCTTGGATACCGCCCAGAACTTCTCTACTACCTCGGGATGTTCATCAAAATATGCACGGACCTCAGGCTTGATCTTATCCTGTGTGATCTTTAACCGGTATTTGCTTCTGATCGCATTTTCCCAGTTTTTCTTGATATACTGGTCTCTGGCCAGATTATCGAAGATCTGCACGATTGACCAGTCGCACAGCTCCAGATTTGCGATAATACTGTTCATCATGCGGGCATCCTTCTCCTGTCCGTCCCACAGACTGCTTCTGTTATCATCGAAGCCTTCATCCATTTTATACTTATATCGCATCTCATGCTCGATCTCATGCCAACCCTCAAACAGAACCGTTCTGAGCTGAACCTCAAAGGTCCGGTCAAACGGCTGCTCCCACAACTGATCGGATATATTGATCAGATATTTGCTTGGGATCTTAAATACACCATTGCACTTCTGGGCTTCAAACCGGTTCTCTTCCCATGCTGTCTTTGACCAATTATCTACCATAAAGGTGTCTTCAAGCAGTGCTTCACTGATCCTGATATCTTCTGTATAAAATAAATTAATACGGATACCGATCAGATCCTGTATCTTCTTATCATCTTTTCCCGTGCCATATTTTCCTGTATCTAACTTACGCTGTAATGACGTCAGTGTCTTTACTCTCGACATGCTGTGAAAATAAATTCCGGCATTTCTGAGCTTCGTCATCAATGTCTGTTCCAGCTTCGTTCTTACATCATTCAATTCCTGAATATCTTTGTCACTGATCAGTGCCAGAGACTCATTATTACGTTCCATGTAACCACCTGCTTTTCAAATAACTTTCACCCGTAAAAAGCGCACAAAAATACACTATTATGATACCATTTTATTACCTTGTCAGTCAATTTTTATGACATAACCTTTTTCTAAATTTTATGTGAAAATCGGACCCGTTTATTAAAAATCTATTTCATTGGATATTGCTTATTTCCTGACACACCGATATAATGTTATGAGATCTGACAAGATACAAGAAAATAAGTAGGAGGAATCTTATGATTCTCGATTGTCAAAATATAAGTAAAGCATTCGGAACCAACGTAATTCTCGATAATGTATCCTTTCATCTTGAAGATAAGGAGAAAATGGCGATTGTTGGTATCAATGGTGCAGGCAAAACAACATTATTAAAGATCATTATGCAGGAAGAAGAAGCAGACTCCGGGCAGATTGTGTTATCTAAAGACCGTACGATCGGCTACCTCTCCCAGCATCAGGATATTTTCTATGACGATACGGTATACGGCGTGATGGAGGATGCCATGAAGCCTGTGATCGAGCTTCAGGATAAGATCCGCAAACTGGAACAGGATATGACAACACTGACCGGTGATGAACTGAACGCTGCTCTCTCGACCTATAATCGTTATACCCATGAATTTGAATATAAAAACGGATACGCCTATGAAAGCGAGATCACCGGAGTATTAAGGGGACTTGGCTTCTCCAAAGAAGATTTCGATCGTCATACCGATACCTTATCGGGCGGACAAAAAACCCGTCTCTCTCTCGGCAGACTTCTGCTTACGAAACCGGACATCATCATCTTGGACGAGCCGACCAACCATCTGGATATGGATTCGATCAGCTGGCTTGAAACCTTTCTGACAGGCTATCAGGGAAGTGTGATCCTCGTCTCCCACGACCGTTATTTTCTGGATAAGATCGTATCAAAGGTCGTAGAACTCGATCGTGGTCATAGCACCATATATAACGGAAACTATACCTACTTCTCTCAAAAACGTGCTGAGATCCGGGCAAATATGATGAAAGCCTACTTAAACCAGCAGGCAGATATCAAGCATCAGGAAGAAGTTATCACAAAATTAAAGCAGTTCAATCGTGAAAAATCGATCAAACGGGCAGAAAGCCGTGAAAAGATGTTAGACCGCGTGGAACGTCTGGACAAGCCAACTGAATTAAACAGCGAGATGCGGCTGACGCTGGAGCCATCCGTTATCAGCGGTGAAGATGTACTTACAATCGAAGGGCTGTCCAAAGCATTTGAACAGTATAAGCTGTTCTCCGATCTGAATATGGAGATCAAACGAGGTGAGCATGTCGCCCTGATCGGCGGAAACGGAACCGGTAAGACTACGATCTTAAAAATCATCAACAAGCTTGTTCCAAAGGATGCAGGAACTGTCATCTTAGGCTCCCGTGTCAAGATCGGTTACTACGATCAGGAGCATCAGGTCCTGAATATGAACAATACTGTATTTGACGAGATCAGCAACGCCTACCCTGACCTGACCAATACCAGGATCCGAAATGTTCTTGCCGCCTTTCTGTTTACCGGAGAGGATGTGTTCAAACGGATCGCAGACTTGAGCGGTGGCGAAAAAGGTCGTGTATCCCTTGCCAAAATGATGCTCTCATCTGCAAACTTCCTGATCCTCGATGAGCCGACCAACCATCTGGATATCACATCCAAAGAGATCCTTGAAGAAGCGATACGAAACTATACCGGAACAGTCCTTTATGTATCTCATGATCGATATTTTATCAATCAGACAGCGACAAGGATCATCGAATTAAAGGACAAGCAGTTGACGAATTATATCGGAAACTATGATTACTACGAAAGTCACAGAGCCCAGCCGGCTTCCACCGGAAAGCAGGCATTTGCACCGGTTTCTGATACTGTCTCTCAAGAAAAACAGCCGGAATCTCAGGCAAAGCTCTCCTGGAAGGAAAACAAAGCCGAACAGGCAAGACTTCGTAAAAAAGCAAATGATCTGAAAAAACTGGAAGACAAGATCGAACAGCTTGAAAATCATCTGGCTGAAATTGATGAAGAATTTCTGGTTCCTGAAAATGCAACAAATGTTGCACTGTTAAATGATCTGACGAAAGAACGAAACTCCGTAGAAGAAGAGCTGAACACATTGTATGAACAATGGGAAGAATTATCTTCCGAGGAGTAAATGTCCCTCCACTTTTGTCTGTACTTTATAATTCCAATCTAATAAAAAGCATTAGATACAGACTTCCGATGTTGTCTGTTATACACAACATCAACAAATCTGTCATCTAATGCTTTTTCTAAAATATAACATAAAACTACATATATTCTTTAATCAATAACATTTACGATCTTTCTTGCATATGTATTTGTATTGTTTGAAGCTGGTATGCAATAGACGCTGTTACTGATATACACCTGACTCGTCTTTCCCATGCCGCCATGGATACACCAGTAGGTTCCGTCATTTCCATAATAAGTACCCCAGTCTTTTACACAAGCTTCTGCTTTCTTCTTGGATATTCCTATCTTCACAAGATAATCCTTTACTGCCTGTGCATTTTCAAATTTACCAAGATATAACGATACATGGCTAGCTTCTTTACTCTTACCCTTATAATATATGATCATATCTCCCGGAGTAAGTGCATCATATGAAAATGGTGTTACATTCGAATTCAGTACAACTGAATCAGGTTCTAACCAATTCGTACCATCTGAAAGTGTCAGCTTAGCTGAAATCGTCGCAGTACCGCCCCATTCCGTTCCTGTATACATACGATCCAGAATAATACCACCTGTCACCTCATCTGTATATTTCACAGCCAACTTAAAAACAGGATTATCTCCGCCGGCAAGTGCATATGCCTGATCGGCAAATACATTACATGGGATATTTGTCTTACCGAGATATGTATTGATCACTCGTGCCATCCATTCATCGGTATTCCAATAGAGTGTGCCCTCAAGCCGTCTTGTATATGCTCTTCCATAACGATCAAAATCATAGATATAATTACCGATCTCCTGACTACCGGTCGTTGCGGTTCCGCTTTCACCGATCAGATAGTATACATCTTTACCATTTATCTGTACTGTTACAAGCCCGGTCACAGGTTCATTCAGATATATTCCCTGCTTATAGACAGAACAATCCTGCTCCGCATCATAATATATATACTTGGCCACTTTGCCTGCAGCATCTGTATACACTGCTGACCAGTCATCTATCGTATGCCAGCCTTCCCCTGTTAACAGCTTGCCGTCCAAACCGGCATAGTAATAATCTGTTTTGTATGACACGAGCATATTCTTCATTTTCTGCCATCTGTTTGTATCTGTGTTATGACACCACATTGTTTTCTGATAAGCACCGGTCTTATATTTTTCGGTAAAATACTTGTACTGCAACACACCATCTTCATTATAATAATGAATCTCGCCTTTCTTTGCAGGAGTCCAGATATTCTTTGCTTTCTTCCATTTGTTATTTATCAGTTGATAAAATCTATATGTATTATCTTTGTAAACACGTTTGTAAAGAACCGTGCCTTTCTTCATATAATAAGAGGTTGTGTCATTCTTATCATACCAACAGGACGTTGTTCCAAGCTTCGACTTCTTAAAGTAATAATATACCCCATTGATCTTATGGATTCCATCTGCCGCATATGACCATTTCTTGTTCTTATAAAGCATATATCTTCCGGCTTTATCTGCCTTTGTATAATCAGCCGCATAGAAGATTCTGGTATTATGTCCACTTGCCGCAAAATAGCGATCTATCTTCTTAAGCTTCACCCATGTATTTCTTACCGCTTTTCCGTCCGCTCCAAAATAATAGCCGTATTTTCCAACTTTTTTATAATAGTTGGTTCTTGCGCGTCCATCCTGAAAATAATAGTACTCTCCGGCTATTTCCTGAAAGCCCTGTTCCAGATTCCCGGCTTTATCAAATCGATACTCTACATCATTGATCGTAAGAAACTTGTTTGTAACGCGCTTCTTACCACTTGCCTTGTACTGATAACAAACGAGACCGTTAAAACGATATTTCACCTGCTTCTTTGATACATAGACATATGTCTTACCGGATTGGTACCAACCGGTCTTTGTCACCTGCTTTCCCTTCTGGAAGAAGTAATAAACACCGTCGATCTCTTTTACGCCCTTTGCCTTTGCGCCATTGATATAATAAGTATCCCTGGAAAATCCGGTTGTCAGGATCGAATAATCATCTGCATAATAAAAGCCATTTTCCAGATATGTATTTCCCGTCTTATTCTTCTTGATCTGAAGTACCGTCTTCGTTGTAGATGGCTTAAAGCTTGTGGACATATTGGCAAGATAAGAAGAAGTATCATAGGAACCGGTCCACTCACTGTCTCCATCTGCTACAACTGCCCATAATCTGTCACCGTAATCGATCAGCATATAACGGATCTTTGTACTCTCATCGACCGCCACGCCTCTGTAATAATCAGACTTTACAGCATAATCATACCGGAATGATCCATCCTTTGCATTTGAAAATGTATGTGTTTCCTCATCCTGCGTCAGTTTCGTTTTCTTTGGTGTTGCTGCTTCTGCGGTAAATGACACACCGGATGCCATCAATACAAATATAAGGCAACACAGCAATAGTCTCATTTGTTTTTTCATCTGTTTCATCTCCATATAATCATGTAAAATCTCCGTGTAATCTCCATCTGCCCGAAAAGCAATACGAAAATCAAAAAATATAACAATGTCTTTAGCTGTGGAGATATTATTTGTTTTCTTTCTTCTCTGTCCACAGATATGGGGTTATCTGGTAGACATAATAAGATATTCTTGTTGTTAAAATCGGCACTTTAGAAATGCTTATTTTAAGCCATTCTGTGAACATTTGTCTCCACTAACACTAGCTATACCACCATTGAGTCTCCACGAAAAACAGTTATTTTAGCATTATGGACTGTATTTTTGTATTGTTGTTCGACAAGATTATCACCCGATTGAGAGATGGTGTCAAGTACATCTGCAAATTTATTCATCTCTGTCTCCATATGCTGTGGCATAACAGATGTATAGAGATCCATTGTCATTTGTAATGTAGCATGTCCCAGATATTTTTGTACTGTCTTTGGTGCGATACCAGCTTCAAAGCAACGTGTAGCAAATGTGTGGCGAAAACAGTGTGCAGAAAATGATTCCATTTCATCTAAATAGTCTTTTGTTAGATTGATCTCTTCAATGATTTTGTTGATTGCATCACATACAATTTGAGAATTTAAAGGTGTATTAAATCTTGTTGTGAATAACAAATCTGCACAATCTTCCCTGACATTTTTTGTGATTGGCTGTTTGGATGCTACAGCTCTTTTTTGCATGAACTGCTTCTTTAAGGCTAATTCACATTGTCTATTAATTGGTATCTTTCTTGTACTTGTATTTGTCTTAGGGTCTTCAAAATGAAAATCCTTTTTGGCATCACCTTCGTATTGTTGGTATACAAGCGTTTTTCTGACATTGATGACCATATGATCCCAATCAATATCTTCCCATTTTAATGCTGCAAGTTCTCCAATTCGCATTCCTGTTGATACGGCAGTCACAAATAGATTGTCGTAGAATGTGCCTTTACAACAATCGAAGAAGGTTACTTGTTCTTCTCTGGTTAATACTCTAATATCTTTTTTTTCGTCTCTTTTTAAAGTGATTCCTTTTGCTGGATTTCTTCGCACGTATTCATTAATCAGCGCTTTATTAAAAATATCAACCAGTAAGATTTTTACTTTATTACAAGTTTCAAATTTGTACCCATTCTCTTTTAACTCTTTGAGCCTCTTTTTAATTTGATATTGAGTGATATCTGCTAAATTAAACATTCCAAGATAAGGTGATATATGCTTTTTGTATACTGTGTTGTAATATTTCTTTGTATTTTCACGTATCACATCAAACTTATAAACATTCATCCATTCTTTATACCACTCATCTAGTGTGACACTTTCTCTAATGTTTATTTGTTTATCATCTTCATATAAGGCTTCATTGTATCGCTTTTTAACATCTTTTAAATCGTTGCCTGAAATCGATATTCTTTTGCCAAAACGATCAACATATCTTGCTTCGTATCTACCACTCTTTTTTTGGACAATACCTTGCCCTAATTCTTTTCCTTTTAGATCTTTGCCCATGTACTATCCTCCTTATAAAGAGCAAAGAACTGTAATGTGATTATATTATATCATCTATACATAACAGTTCCAAGTTTACATGTCTATATAGTGTTCACCTTCCAAATACTTTTCAAAATCTTTTCTTTTAATTAATTGTTTGTTTCCAATTTTCAGCAGAAATGGACATCTTCTCTCGGCTAAAAGTTTTCTGAGCGTACTTTCTCCAATATTTGAATAGGCTGCTGCCTCTTTAATTGTCATATTCAATTTTTGCCAAAATGGCATATCTAATGCTCTTTCGTTCATCATGTATTACTTTCACCCCCTATATCTATTTAAAGCATAAGAAAAGACCAAGCAGATATTCCATCTCCCTGATCTTAACTATGCATATATTATTAATTATATTCTATTTTTACCATTTTCTCACATTCAAAGAATTATATCTATTACTAAAACCACCCATAGTATCTTCTTTAATCATATTTCTTGTATTGCATGTATTATTCTTGTACACATCAACAAGTTTCTTAGCAAATGCCTGTTGATCATTAACCCCGTCCATATGAATACCACCATTGAATGTAACACTCACATTATTATCCGTCCGATTCGTAACAGGCATATTTGGCATTCTAAATGCATTACCAGTATACATATTACTAAACATCATAGGGTTCTTTGCAAAATCCATAAGCGTCTTAGCCTGTTCAGCGGTGAATATCATATCATTCTGACCAACAGATTTCAGTACACCTTTCGATATATCATACTGTAATTCTGTGCCATCTTCTCCGAGATTAGCAATCATATCATAAGGGATTCCCTCTGAACCACGTCTGAATCCTTTAATACCAGATTTGTGAAGTGTCTGCCAAAAAGCAGAAGTAGACTTGTTTGAGAATGCATAACCAGTTAAAGCTGCAAGCTGTTGTAATGCCTCCCTAGACAAAATCTTACCATTACTCTTAGTGCCATATTTCTTCCAAATATTCTGATTAAAAGCATCATAATCAGATATCTTTTTACCCTTTGGTGGATTCATCAAATTTTCATTAATAAATGACTGTATTCTCTTAGATTGAGCTTTAGACAATTTTTTACCATTTGATGAACTACTGGTAGCAGGTAGATTCATTGCTCCGACTATCTGGAATCCCCCAGTTGAGCCAGTCTGAGATTGTGCCTTTTTCTTAGCATCAGCCTCTGCCTTTTTACGTGCATCTTCTTGACGTGCTGCTTTCTCATTTGCTTTTTGTTGAGCTTTCAATATTGCTTCTTTTGCCGCATAGTCTCTAGCAGCTTGTTCTTTAGCTAATCGTTCTTGTTCGGCTTTATTCGATAAATCATTATTAATAAGTCCTGCATCGTTTATAGAAGTACCACCATTTCCACCGCTAGTATCGTTACCGCCAGTGTTGTTTCCAGTATCCTTATTATCAGTCTTGCCATCGTTACTATCTTTCTGAGATACATTAACGGTATCAGCCGTTACATTGGTAATACCAGTTGTAACATTTGTATTTTTGGCATCCTGATCATATTTTTCCCATGCCGTCTGTAAAAATTGATAAATACCATTAATCGCTGTGGCAGTATTGGATGAAACTTCACCATCGGATGACATCTGCTTCCATGTTCGTGTTGCACTATAGCCAATTTGAGCCAATAACCTATTGACTGTGTTGTTCGAATCAGACCAATACTGATTTACAGAATTAATCAGTTTTGTAAATTGGTCATCTAAGCTATCTATGATATCTTGGATACTTTCGTCCAGATCATCCTGGAAATCTGAAAGCATATCCTGTGTAGCTGAAATATATTGGTCAAACTGTGTATCCTTCAGATCTTTTTCAGCATCCTTGAGAGATACACTTAATTCCTGAACTTTCGCCCTTGCTTCTTCAGAAACATCGCCAGAATAAGCTGCAAGTTGTTTGCGAAGATTTGCTATCTGCTGAGTCTTATCACTAATATTGTTTGCATAATCATAGGCATTCTTTTCAGAACTAATGAGATCATTATATTGGTCGATCAAATCAGAAATATGATTCTTGAGTGAAGCGTAGCCATTTTCAATGAGATCGATCACGGCATACTTTTCATCTTGTGCTCCGGCAATTGCATCCTGATATGATTTAACCAATTCTTCTTTGTGAGCAATTAATTTTTGATTATATGGATCGCTCGCAAGCTGTTTATTGATTTCCGCAATCTCATCACGATAAGCCCTTGCCTGTTCAGAGTAAGTATGGTAATTTGATACATGTAATCCAGCTACGGCATTACCTTCGTCAGTCAATCCACCAGTCTTATCCGAAGTTAAATCCCTACGAGATAATTCATTAATAACGAAGTTTGTTTCAGAAACAAGGTTATCAAGTTTATTAGCATATTCGTCAATGCGATCCCAATGTACCTGCATAATCTGATTATCATACTCAGCCAATGCTTTTGTAGAAGCATCTATTGAGTTAGTGACATCGTCAATCTGCGACTGCATTTCTGCCCATTTTTCACTACCTTCCTCGATATTACCAGCAGATACAGCTTCATTTAATGACTGAATTAAAGCATTTCGCTTATTCACAAGTTCATTATTTGTCGATTGTTCAGTAGCTTTAAGTCTCTGATACCATACGGAAGATGTACCATTGCCACGTTCCTCTAAAATAGCCATCTTATTATTTAACTCAGTAGAAGTCTGCTCATATTTATGACGCTTATTATCCATCTCTGTTGAGATATTAGAAAACTTCTGCTGTGCTAATTCTGCTTTTTGTGCTATAGCAGTCTGCTCGTCAATTTCTTTCTGTTTATTTGCATGATCTAATGACTCAACGGCATTATTATATCGAATACAAGCAAGGTAGAACGCCCCTTTAATATATCCCTTCTTATAATACTCGGTCAGTTTTGAAATTGTAGAAGCAGAAATTGCTTTGCCAGACTTTGCTTGTTTTTGAGCATTTGAAACAACTTTGGATACGGCTTTTTTCGTACTAGCCTTTAATCCACTATATGCTTTTGCAGTTGCAGACTTACCTATTGTCTTCTTTGCAGATTTTACAGTCTTCGTATACTCATTAATTTCTGCTTGATTATCAGAGGCAATTCTATCATAGCCTGCCATCTGCTTATCAATGTAGTTATTCTTCGATTTTGCCGTAATAGCATTATCAGACTTCGAACTATTGAGATCCATAGCGTCATTTGTGGCATCGTCTTTGTTGCTATACTTCTCTACAATATTCTTCATTGCATCAGCATAGTTGCTAGAGTAAGCTGTTGCGTATTCCATTCTAGCTGTTTCAGCGTTTTCAAGTGCAACATTATATGCATATAACCGATTATAGACATATGTAGAATACTTGCTGATGACAGATAAATCGGAAGATGATACTGCTTTTTTATTTTTAATGGCTTTCTGTGCATTCTGCAAAGCCTTCTTATACTTCGTGTTCTTGGCTTTTTTAAGAGCGGAAGATATAGATTTGCTACCAGATTTCGCCACACCATTCGTATCGCTAGTTACATTCTTAACATATGTGCCATAAGTGGAATTCTGTTTTTTCAGAGCTGAGTTCGAAGCATTAAGCTGTGAATTCTTTGCACTGGTAGAATTAGCCACTGTACCTGTTGCAATATCGTTATAGCCTGTAATCGAATCGAGTTTAGTATCACGTTGTTTATCACGTACATCTTTCAGATCCTGAATATAAGTACGGATATTCTTATGCAGTTCTTCTAATGCGTCCGAAGCGTCCTTACCTTTGTTGTACCATTCTTGATAAGCGGAGATAACATCCTGAATCTCATCTGAGTATTCGGAGATATTCATACTACCGTTCTTAACACGAGTTGCAATTACATCAGATGTTTTCTGCGATATAACCTTACTTGCTACCGCTTTATCCAGAATTTTATTTGCTTGTGCATAGTATTTATCTCTAGCAGTTTCCTCATAACCAACCTGTACATTTGTTGCGTCTATGGCATTGTTGTAATTTTTGGCAGAGGATGAATACTTCTTATCATCTAACTGAGATTCAGCCTTTGAGATGTATTTGCTAATCTTATCCGTCTGGCGTTCCAGTTTGATTTCTATCCAGTCGAAGAGAGTAGAGAGCCAATCTTGAAGTTTTTCAAGTGGGGTTTTCTTTTTTGTGGACGAACTAGAACCACTAGAGTTTGATGACTTAGCCGTACTCGGAGCTTTATACTGTACTTGTGCATCTGATGCCATTTTTGTACTAATAGCCACTTTAACCTGATGATTTAATTCTTTTTCAATCTCAAGTCGTTCCTGGCTACCAGTTGCATTTTTTGCCTTGTTATATAATAGCATATAACGAGTTGTACCCTCTAAAGAGTCAGCCAGTTTCGCTAAGTTCTGAATACTACCAGATGTCCAAATAGATTTTTGGTTTGCTGCGACCTTCTGAATCGCATAATTCTGTAATGCAGTTGCGTCTTCTCCTGATGCGTTTGCTTCATTAATTAACGCTGCAATATCTCCTAATGTAGCATTCTGTAAATCAATCGAAGCTAACTGTGAATATCGTTTAGCATCTGTTGCTGCGTTGATATTGGTGGACAGATTTGATAAAATAGCACTCTGATTTTCCTGCGCTTGTGTCAACCAATCTGTTGAACTTGCCAATCGACTATTAACAACCTCATCGGCATTAACAACACCAATTTTTTCAAGTTCTGATTTTACATAATCTGCATTGTCTTCAGTCAAGTTTTTAATCAGATCAGAATTATCTATATATGCCGTTGCGAGCTTATTTAAAGCTTCTTTACCAGCAGATATATCCCCCGGCATAGAAGTCAATGTATCCTTAAAATCTTCAAGGGCAGTACCGCCATCAAGTTCTCCAAACTTTTCATTCAGTCCCTCGATCGCATCAGCAGCTACACTTGAACCAGATACAATTTCATTATAGATATCTTCAAAACCAGAGAATGAATCCTTAATATCCTTTAATGGGTCAATAGGATCGGCTTTAAATGATGCTTCTAGCTCATCCGAATTGATATAATCCTCAATTTTCTGCTTAAGATATTCAACATATTCTTTTGCAGTCTGGTCAGTAGATTGTTTATCTATAGACAGTTTATCCAGTATATCAAGATTATCAGGAGTGAGGGAATCGATAAAGTTGTTTAAAACACGCCTATCGCCTTCTCTTGTGTCACCAAACACACTCAAGATACGATCTTTTTGTTCCTGTGCAGTTTTTGTAATTTCAGCATCATCTGGTTTAAACCATGAAGAGAAATCGACTTCTGTATGATCAGTATCGTAGTCTTGTATGATCTGTGCATATCGGTCAAAATCAGCTTTGGATAGATCTTCGTTCAGGACTTTGTTCATAGCATCGACAACTCGTGTGTCATCTATACTAGCAATAGAATTGATAATATCATCCTGTATTTTATCCTTGAACATCTTATCCCAGTCACTACCATAATCAGCCGTTTCGTCATCATAGCCAAGATTAGATACAATTGTATCTACAATCCCTTGTTTAACAGAATTATTCTTGGCAAAATCCTGATAAGTAGCATCACTATAAAGTGACTGTGTTACATACTGTCCAAATGATTTATTTTCATTATCAATTTTAGTCTCTAAATCAGATATGGTCTTTTGATACTGTTCATAATAGTCTTGATAAATTTGAGTGAATTTTTCTTTTTCTTCAGAGGTTAATTTGACATTAGTAGTATTATGACCCGTTTGGCTTATCCATGAATCATAATCCATCTGATGTTTCTGCATCATCTCTGACAGATCATCAAAATATGTAATATATGATTCCCCAGTATTACTATCATCTAATTTAGCAATAGCTTCCTGTGCTTTCTTTTGCTGTTCTAATGCTTCGTTGTATTTCTTAACATCATCGTTCATATCCTGACGATATGATTTAAAAATATCTGGCATCTGTTTTGCCATATCTTGTGCAGCAACGGCTTTTTGTTTTTCAACTAAAGCGTCTAATGAAGCTGTAATAGTCTGAACATCACCATTCAAATTCAGAATTGCTTTTCCATTATCTGTGTAATGATTAGTAAGTGACGGGAAAAGTTCTGAAAGTTCTGTACTGATATTTAAGAATTCTTCATAATCATCGTTAGATAATGAACCCTGATTCTGTGTTGCTTTTCCAAGATTGCCAACTCCCTGTGCGAGTTCTGCATAACGATCTTTAACTTCATTTACCTTTGAAGCGGTAGAGTTCATTTCGTCTTGGATAGATTTGAATTCACTACGGGCAGTTTCACCAGCTTCTTTAATATCAATTACAGACTGCTTATATTTCTGCCAAATCATAACTCCTGCTGCCACTGCTGTTCCCAATACAACCAAAGGATGTGCCTTTATGATTGTCCATAACCCACTAAATGCATTACTCACCGATTTTGTAGATGCTGTCAATCCATTGTTTGCTGTTGATAATCCCCATGTTTTTAACTGTAGCTCTGCCTCTTGTGAGGATAATCCAGATGCAACTAATAACTGTTTTCTTTGAGCTTGGGTTAAAGCTTGGGACGATACAATCATCTTTAATTGACTACTTGATAAACCATTAGTTAATAACAATAATCTATCATATTCTATTGTGGATAACTTACTCTTACTAACCAAATCAAGTGCATTTTTAAATTTATTTAACTCTATATACGCCTCTTGTATTCCTGTTTTTATTGTCACAAATGTTTTTATCCCACCAGTGACTGTCAAACCAGTTAAAGCACCTTTTAACACTCCTGTTTTATCAATGAACTTAATCAATGCTGTTGTCGCTTTAATGATATTACTATAAACATTATCCATGTCCGAATCCAATATCATTGATTCAAACGCCGCCTGAAGACTATTCGTTTTAGCTTCAAGACTTTCCTTGTATGAATTGTTGAACTTATCTATTGCAGTTCCTGCACTATTTGCTGAAACCTCTGTATACTGTAATGCTTTGGAATAATTATCGAAAAGAGAAATCAATTTGTTGTACTGATATGTACCTGCCATTGCAGTAGCCACAGCCCTTTGTGTTACTCCATCAAACGACTTCCACTTGCTACCAACTTCATCAAGGGTTTTCTCACTACTTAGAAATTGACCATTTGTATCTCTCATAGATATACCGATTGCATTTAAGACTTTTTCGGTATCATTTAGACTTTCTCCTGTTTCCTCGTCAACGAATTTACCAGCTTTAATCTGGTTCATACGAGAAAAGACAGATTTAAACATATTTCCGACAGACTCATCACTTGCCTGTGTTACCTCTTTAACTGTACTTATCATACCAATGAGTTTGTCCATACTCACTCCTGCCATTGAGGCAGCAGACGCAGTTCTTGACATTGACTCAGCCAGACCACCAGCATCTGAAGCGGATTCCATGTCAACCGCTGTTAATTTATCGACTATATCAATAGCCTCAGAAGCACTCTTCTTATAGCCATTAAGAGCAGATGTTAAATATTCACTGGCTTTTGCACTCTCTATCTGTCCAAGTTTAGACAGTATCATTGAATCATATACAAGATCACCAGTCTCTTTTACTGACTTGCCCTGTCTGAGCCATGAATCAGCAGACTGAGCAACTTCTTTTGTTGTTGCTCCTATACTCTGAGCTTGAAGATTCAATTGTTTCAAATAATTAGCTGCTGTATCTCTTCCCTGTCCTTGTGCAACTGATAAATCAGTGACCTCCTTATCCATATCGACAATAGCAGTTTTTGCATCACTTGCAGCACCCTTAATAGCTTTTAATATGGCAAGATATGCCGTTACTGCCAACTTATTACCCGAAAACGTCTCTCCTACAGACCTCTTTAACTTACCAAATACTGTCTGTGTATGAGTGGCTTCGTAAGCTAACTGTTCTAAGTCTCTAGTTGCTTTCTTTGAACCAGAATTAGAAACATCTACATTGACCTTGTATTTCTTTTTTGATAACTGTTCCATCTGCTTTTTGAATTTGGTATCTTCAAGTTGCGCTTGAACTTTTACCCAAAACTCATTTATTGAACCCATTGCACTTCACCTACCCTCTATAATGGTGATTGCAACCAATACCCTGAGTTATCATGTCACCTAGTATATTTGTAATATTGAATGTTTTGTCAATGAGCTGCAATGTTGGATCATCAGCAACAATTCTCTTTAAGTCATCAACTAGAACCTCAGAACACTTCTGCTGGAATCCATCTGTATTAAGAAGATCAATAACAGCCTTCCTCTGTCCTTCCTCGTCTAGTTCTGCATAATCTTCTACAATAGAGTCTGGTGTAGCCGACTTTTCACTTATAGACACTTTCAAACTCAATATCGCATCGGCAAGTCTTTCATACTGCTCTATAGTATTATTCAACTGCTCTATGCCCTCATCCAATTTTTCAATTGTATCTTTACAAGTGCCATCGTCATTCATCAGTTTCAACAAATATTGCATGTTAATCAAATTATTACCTATAATGGCATTCTGTTCATGTTCTTCAAGACCTGCTATTGCCCTAGCTAGATCTTCTAATGTGTAATTAAATATCATAAATTTTTTCCTTTCCCAGGAACTCAATGTCCCTGTACAACTTACCTAAATTATCAATTTTGTAATCGTATCTGTCTGAATTGACAGCACGCAAATAAAGCGTTGACCATACTACAGCCACCACTTCATAAATTGCCCCATCATACTTGATGAGATCTCCCATGTTTAATTTCATGTAATCACTTCTTTTTTATGGATTTTTCATGTTGAATAACAACATACGGCATTGAGCCTAGAATAAATAATAGAAAATATTATGAATTTGTTAGATACTTTTCCAGCTTAACGAAAAGATGGGGATATAACTCAATTTTACCATTCTTGAAATTTGATAATATAGATGTGCTTATCCCTGTGGTCTTAGATATATATACCTGTTTTTCCCTCTCTAGTCTATCAATATAAAGCTCTCTTAATTCCTGCTGTGTCATATATGCCCTCCTTTTTTGCTTAATATTTATTGAAATAACAATATTTCTTATAAAAATAATTATGAAGTAGAAGAGAGTAGTGAGAAATTGCTACTCTTTTTAGCAAAGTAAAAGAGACATCATTATGATGTCTCTTTTGAAAGTTTATAACCACAAGTCTGTTTTGCGATTCACATATTGTGTCACAAACACTTAATTACCTTGTGTAAAATAACACGACTAGATAAAATCTAATCATGTTGAAGTCGATATATCTATGGAAAATGCGGAGACTACCGCTAAAGATTTTTGACATAAATGGACAGACCGTGTTTGATGCAGTCTGTCCACCTACATCATCATTGTTTTGAATATCGCACTCGATACTATTACTTTTCACCTAGTTTGAATCAGCAAAAAGCAATTATGAAGAGACTACTAGACCTACGGTTCTTTCATCTCTTCATAGGCAAATAAACAATTTGCATTATTTTCTAGGTGTTTTTCCTACTTCTGTGTGACAATTTTGCTCATTTTTGAACATTTTTAAAAACAATTCTGGATTACTGTCATACAACGTCACAAATAAACTATCCATAATCTTAGGGTTATCAAATGCTTTTCCAATCAATGCACGCATGGTATACTCGTTGATCTTTCTTCCTGATAGCTTTCTCATACATTCATCGTAAGCATCCTGTTTGTCACTGCTGTAATGCTCTGAACCCTTTTCCAGTCTTCTAACTTCTTTATCATAACTCTCAACTATCTCAATTATACTGTGCTGCTGTTTCCTATTAGCCTTGTTTCTATCTTCCTTGCTCAATGGTATCAAAAAGCTTCTCAAACTTGTTCCTTTACTCCTAAATGACCTATACTTGTTCTCTCTGAGATCAATTATGCCTTTGTCTATAGTCTGATACAAGATGTCCATAGGACAATTGAAAAACTTTACTTCTGTTGTATCAATTTCTTTCTTTTTTCTTTTCTTCTTCCTGTCCTTTAATTCTTGTACATCAGCGTAGAACATCGGATATTTTTTCAAAGGATTCATGCATTCCATCTTCTGAATCCTAGACAGCTCTTTACCAACCGCAATGTCAAAATTTCTCTTCGCACTGTCAATACTACATTGTGCAAGCACTGAACAAATTATAAATATATCTTCCAGCTCTGTACTCTCACAGCCACCATCAAACCAATAGCTTAATGCCAACTGTGCAATGTTACTTGATACACCTGTATCTGACTGGGCATTTGCAATCTTGTTGTCCATATTGGCAAATGACATCATACTTTTATCATAATCGCTATTTGTACTCTTTGGTATATCATTCACTATCGTAGGATATTCAATATATGCCTTATGTGCCAGTTCTGCCATTTCAGGCTGATTAGTCGTATATATTGTATCACTGTCAAGATCCTGTGAATTGAGCCGGTCTTGTACATCAGTACCTATACCATTGATCACAATTATTTCTTTTCCAAGATCAGGGAAATACTTTATCAACTCTTCGGGGTAAACATTTTCAAGACAAACTATATTGTTGGGTGAATTGTGTGGATTCCTGAAACCAGCCAACCTCTCACCTTCAGCGAATCTCTTTGTGTAACACTCTATCCTGTCATCATGTGTACAGAAACACCCTTCATGTAAAAAATCCTGTCCAGTTACCTTCATCAACATGGCGATAGGGTTTCCACAAATGGTTAAATTATCTCCATTTTGGAACAGCTTGCCAAGTAGCAGCCTTTCTCTCTTCAAACTACTAATCATCTCTCGCCTTTTCTTCTTGAAATATTCAGTATTGATAATATCCTTGTTCCAGTTGTACAAAGCCACCATCACCTTGTTTATACTGTACTTCTCTGTTGATGTAGCCTGTAGATAGTCTATGAATGTGCCATCATTAAGTTTCAAATTATTGCAAAAATCAATACTGGTAGAAGCTATCTTCTCCAATATATTTTCATCAGTTGTTAGCAAGGTATTATTCATCTGGAATGATGTTCTCTGCAAATCACCATACTTACTGCTATGTGCCGTCTTTACAATTTGAAAAGTATAGCCATCATTTTTCATTATCTTTTTATATGCTCTAAAAGCTGCTTCTTTTGTACCTGATTCACTCATGTAATCTGTAAACTTCAACCACTTCAATGAATTATCAGTAACTATAACTTTTATATTAGACACTTTCATCTTACGACCGAACATATCAACTCCACTTGCAATGTAAGCATTTTCATAGTCATCTTTATAATAATCTTGAAAATACTGCTGGATGTTGCCCTTAAATAAGCAACTCTTGAAAAAATGGCTTCTACAATATATAAATCCATTCATATCAGATGGAAATATTGATGAATCTATCAGACCCATACCATCCCATAGAATGTTAGATATTTCTCTCTCGTCTCTTTTTACAACGCACTTGTTATGAATCCTGCCATCAGAATAATTAATTTCTTGAACTGGGCAATCATATATATCTATATCATGTTCTAGTAACTCCTTTTTTGTCCTACCTATCAAACGATATTCAGGATGATCTTCTAATACTGTCTTATACGTTGTATACCCCATAGGATTTATTATTTTTTCAAATTCCTTGAAGTCTCGTACCTGCTTTTTCTGCTCCTCTACACCAACAATACAAGCCTGTTTTCTACATGAAGCCTTTTCATCCTTTAGAACCAATATATTATCAAGTGGTATATGAATAAAATCTATTGCTGTAGCAGTTATCAACGGTGCATAAGCTGATAACTCAACGATCTTGGCTCCTTTGCCATCAGGAATTTTATCAATAAGTCCCATGGTTATATACCTTATGACGTTAGTATATAATTCCTCTCTAATGAAGAAACACTCACCTTTTTTAGCCTTACCAGGATTCCTACACAGCATTTTATACGTGATAGTTTTTGAAAGTTCTGGAACTTCTTTCTTATTCTTATCAAATGTTACCCATGTAATAGTTGCATTGTTCTCATAGAAATACTTTCTTAGTTCATTTGCTGATACAGATGGTCTTGAACCGTCACCAGTTGAATTATCCTCATCAACACCATACTCAAACTTCATCAGTATAAGATCTAAACTATTACCTTTCTTACTCAGAGTAACACCATGCTTCAGCAAGTAGGCAGAAAACATACTCCTGTTGATAACTGCTGATTTATAGTCTACATATGAATCAACATATTTCTCTGATATGCTATTCTTATCTTTTACTAAAAACTTATATCCATGTGCCACCCTATAGACACTTGCTGCCTGAACACTTCTTACTTTTATAATCTTTGAATCCGTATATTTTATTAAAAACAACCTCCATCCTATGTTTGTTTATATGTTATTTGTTGTACCTACAATGTGATTCTTGATATTAAAATCAATTCTATCCCATCATAGGTATAAATTATCGTCTAATATCTATCGTTCAAAATAGGTCTGTTTTTGCGCATTTAAAGCCTTTGTATACACCACTTTTAGGCAAGTAGGAAATGCCAATTTCATTGGACATTATTTTTCCTTTTCCATGCTAAAAAGTCGATAATCTCAGCCGGGGTAATCCTATTCACCAGCTTAATGCTAAACTCCTCAACATCCTCTACTCCAAATATCTCACATTCAGGAACATCCTTTTTATTTATTCCCTCATCTTCTGCTGTAATAGTCATATCTGCAAATGATATACTTGTTACTGTATAAATCTTGTCTAGTATCATTAAGTATGATATATCTGTTATGTTCTCTTCTATAATTCTCACCTCTTACCATTCATGCATATCTGCATACGCTCGTTGCCTTTTCTGTGCAATTTCAGATTCCATATATTTATAGTCTCTTTTCTTTATAGACATTACAAACATTTGGATAATTGCATTTCTTAGTCTCTTCATTGTAATATTCACAAAAGTAACCATCTTCACAACTAATATCACATTCCATTTCACTATAAATTTTCATAATTTAATAATCTCCTTCCATCAAGTGAAAAATTGTAAACTTATTATTCCGATAAAAAGTGAGTGCTTATCTCGGATGCCGATAGGCAGCCGACATACTCTCTTTTTATCGTATGAATGATAATGTTTAATTCATATTTTGAACCATTTAAGGTACGCTCAAATCAAGTATCTATTAGATATATTCTCTGATTCACACGCTTTCTTTGTTACTTTCTTTGGCGTAGGCTTTTCACTTAGCGGAACAGCAATCTTTGATTGCGTTGTGTAGCTTAGTAGAAAAGGATGGTAGCAAAGAAAGTAGGACACCATTTTATCCTTGGGGTCAGATTCACAAAAATGACATTATATACATAAATGGGGATTTGCCCCCACAGTTTTCCTCTTGGTCTTGTCAGCTCGAATCTCCAATAGCAGATCTATCCTCTAAAATCCAATATCGTTTATCTCTGTTAGGATTAGGTAAACCATTATCAAGGACTCTTCTCTTGTCAACATAGGATTTATCATTTATATCTGCACTGTAGAATCTGCTCTTATACAAATTTTTGTAGTTATCTTCCAATGCACCATTAAATGTATTGATACCCTTATATCTCAGCTTTAATCCGATTGTTTCAAATTCTTCCTTGATATACTGCTGATCTTCCACATATAATCGTTTTCCTTCTATGGATTTTAGAAACAGAATAAATTTATCCATTTCCTCAACATTGCATACCATTTCTTCTGCACTACTGGTCAGAGATTCTTCCAGAATATCTTCTAAATATCCTTTGTGCCCTAACTCTTTCATGCTGGTAAACATATCGTAGTCTTGACTGTATTTTCTGAATTTACATTCATTGACTTTGATCTGACCATAGATGTTTTTCTTTTTAAACAGATTGTAGAATATCTTGTTATTATTCAGCTTTTCTCTCTGCTTGCCATCTCCATATTTCTTGTAAAAAGCCTCATAATCGGATTTATACAGTTCAACCGGTTCTAAGTGATAATTGATCCTGTTGATGAATCCCTGTAATCCTTTTTTCTGATATAGTCTAATATAGAAGTAACAAGTATCATCTTTTGCAAGACTTCTTTTTCTTCCTAATGACTGTATCATTGTGTCCACATCTACAATCTCCGTAAATATGTGTTTGATTTTCCTATCCTTCAGATCAACACCGTTATCCAATACAGAAGTTGTGAACAAAATCCTCTTATCAAAAGTTATACGATCCTCCGCATAGTTTTTTATGCAAGCCGGTTCCTCAATAATCTTTCCGTTTGAATCTTCTTTCCAACCGCACAAATCTCTTAATCGTTTTTTCTTTGTATTTCTGGAACAATAGTAATCAGCTTTATCTCCGTAGATTTTGCTCATTTCAAGTATTCTGTCACCAGAATTACAAAATACAATTATCTTACTGTCAGCTTCATTATTTAAAATATCATCTATAATTCCCGGAAGTTCTTCACTCTGATAGTAAAACAACTTCGACACATAGGAATAATCCTTATCCAATCTGTAACTGTTCTTCTTTTTTACTTTGCTTGTATCTCTCAGATACTTAAAAAATGATTTTGCCGTTGCACTAACAAATACTACAATCGATTCTTTCTGCTTCATTACATAGTTATAGGCAACATCAGTATAATCATTAAATCCTGCATCTGTTGTAAAATAGTGGCATTCATCAGCAATAATATAGTCATAGTATGGTATTTTGTCTCCTTGCTGTATTTTCTTCTGAAAAGCCTGGTATGTAGTCACATATATTGTTGCTTGTAACTTTTCACCCTTTACTTGTCTATATGTCTGATTTCTCAACTTGCTTCTATTACAGAGGTATAAAATTTTTCTCTTCTTTGTAGCTGCATATTTCCCCAATTTTCTAATACAAAAATATGTTTTTCCACAAGCTGTACCACAATCCAAAATCACAAATTCATTGTGCCATCTTTTATAATCTTCCCCTATAAGGTCAGATACCCATATTTTCTGCTTGCCATTTGCCATACACTTCACACTCGCTTTCGATATTTCATCATAGTGCTATGAAGTTCTGGCGAATCTTCAAATAAGAAAACCTTTAACTTATCATCCTTTTCCGAATTCTCAACTTTTAAAATCTTAAATCCGTTGTTACATAGCCAGTTCGTCATTGCTAATGATCTGACTATATACATTTCTGTCCTATTAGTTTCTTTGTAAATAACTCATTACCTCCGTATTCAATTTTTATCATGCACACCAACCACAAAAGCAATGTGCCTGTTAATAGGAAATTTGTATATCCGTTCTGATCTGAATTATAACTATTAGCTTAGATAGTCGGTTAAGATATAAGTTTAAAATTATTAGAAGATATTAGATCAATAACCTTTTTTACAAACTGATTTGATAATAAATCGGCTATGTCATATCCTGTAGTCTTTAGATGGTCAATATCTTTAATTTCCAAATTATATGCTTCTATATCATTTATTGGTATATGAAATGTATGATTAGTTCCGAAATCATAAAAAAGATAATAGTTATATATTGGCTTATTAGATATTTCAATATCCCCAAAATATACTCTCCTATCTTCCTCTCTATCATAATAGGAATTTTTCCAAACATACTCTCCCGTATAGCTTGCATAGTCTGGTTCATAGTCATAAATTCGTCTTCTTTCATATCCTACACGCTCTCTATGAATACACACAGGTTTCAGAATAGACAGCATTATTTCTTTTTGCTGATAATATTCTTCTTTCTTTTCTCTAGCCTTTTCCTCATTATTGTGTACATCATACCAATAACGGTTATTCCTACTTCTGTCTCTGCACTCTCTTTCCTTATCTCGCCAATTTTTAGCTCTCTTGTTGGAACTATACAGACAATCAGAAAGCATCTGCATTGATATAGTATTGTTTTTTAGACTATTCGTATATGCTGTTGGTGTTCTCATAATATATAACCTCATTCCTCCTAATCTACTCACTTATAAGCTCTACCTTGTCAACCTTCATATTATGTCCACCGCAAGGACAATTCCAGCCATCCTTAACATAACCATTCTTATCAATCTGGCTCATATCATAGGCAAAACCAACACCATTACAACTGTCACACATACACAATACAGCACTGTCTGCATTTACAAGATGTGCCTTTAAATCAACTATCATCTTGAATTTTTCCTTGGTGATTCTTAATACATTCATATCATTTACCTCCAAATATTATTTTTAGGCACACCACCATAAAGGTAATGTGCCTGTGATTCCGTTCTATATAAGTAACCAATATCTTCATTGGTAAGTAATTCCGTTCTGAAAATAACTGTTCTCTTCAACAGTCGGTTGCGTCATCTCGCAGCAACAAATAAATATCTCTGTTACCTTTTCTACTCTTTGTCAGAAGTTTTAGGCAACCAATTCATATATGCAACAAATAGAGTGGCATTATCCACATGATTAGCAGATGCAATATTATAAAAATCATTACGCATCAATGACCAGCCTTCATCTAATGGCATGTTATGAGCAATTATGAAATTATTCAGGATTTCACACTGCTTGTTCCATTCTGTTTGTGACATACTGTTAAGTTCTTTATAGATTCTTTCATCAGTTGCCTTACCGCCTGTTATTACTCTTGCGAGTTTACATTGTCTGTTACTAGGTCTTTCCATTTTGTTTGTCCTCCAATTTTTCTAGGTAGAAGATACAGCATTTTGCCGTACACTTCTATGTTGATGTTTTGGTGGAATAGGAACATACCCTATCAGGACTCCCACCTATTACTAATATTCTCCATGAGGAAAATACTTTTTACTGTTTTGATTCAGATACAACTTTGACATTTATCGCCTGTATACCCTTTTCTGTTTTCATCACATCAAATTCCACCGGTTGCCCTTCACATAAATTTTTGAAGGATCTTTCCGACACGATATCTGAGTAATGAACAAACGCATCCTGCTCATTCTCATCTCTAATGAATCCATAACCCTTCCGGTTGTCAAACCACTTTACTTTTCCTGTTTTCATTTCTTTAATTCCTCTTCGTTTATTGGCAGAGATATGGAAATCCCATACAACTCTCTTTTACCTTCTTAACTAACTGACCTCTACTATATTGTTCTCTCTTTATTGACAATGCTGCTAAAGATACTATATATGTTATATCCGATCCATCTACAACCTGATTTAATGTCACCTCATTTGTCAATTGCAGCACAACATCAATACAGTTATCACAATACCCACTCACATACCCAATACATAACTTGATATTGTTATTACCAGCTAACTCATACTTAAAATCTAACTAATCAGCACTATTGTCGATCTTCTTGTCATATTGTTTATTTCTCCCTTTTTGAGATGAATTTTATTTAATTTTCAATGTATAAATATAATATTTGGAAATTGCTAGGTGATGTACCTAATAGACTTGTATTTGAATTTTTCAAAAATATCTGCTATAATATATATTGTTTAATTACATAAGTGCAGATTCAAGTCTGTACAATTCCTATGGATGTTGGTAGCATCCATATATTGAAGTCGATGTTGGTAGCATCGGCTTCTTTATTTCTATGAGATGATAATATCACCATTATATAATACCGTCAAGGTTTCTATACAATATTTTTTTATTTTTTTGTATATTTTTAAAATTATTGTACTTTTCAAATTGTATATAAATATAATTACCGTGGACTTATTCATATTGTTTTTGTTTTTTGTATGAAATCATTGATATATTGTATTTTTAGTGCTATTATTGTATAAAATATAGATGTATTTAAAAACAATTACCGTAACATGTTTATAGGAGTGATACAATACAATGAATGTTGCAACAACTATCCCACGTTATAATAAAAATCAAATACTCATTATTGATAACAAAGAAATAAAACTAATAGATTATCTAAAAGAGATACGAGTACAAAAGAAAATCACCAAAAAATTTATATCAAATTTGATAAAACATAATGATTATTGGTACTCACAAATAGAGCGCGACGGGAAAAATGGAGATGATAATAGGCAACGTACTATATACAGAACAGATTTAGTCAACGTTATCTCTATAGTTCAATACAATGCATCTTCATCAAAGGAATTGGATTTATTCAAATCAAAAAGTGAAGTCTTTCTTGATAAAATTATAAAAGCAGTTCCACTAAAAGATTCAATAAAAAGTTTAGATTTATATCAACTTGATCATATTAGAACACCTGATGAACAGTATAAACTTCTTGATTCCTTATTATCTACCCAAAATAAAATATTAAGAAAAACTTTTGAATCCCTAGAGGATGGGAAAGCAAGAGATTACTTTTTGGATGCATTAAAAAATACAAATTTATCACTAAAAATTGATCCTTTATTTATTATTTATCTTATGGGGTTGCCATATGCTGATTTTCTTTATGAAGCAAAGCAAGAAGAATTATATTCGCTATTCCGAGATATAATATCTGTTATGGATAAAATAACACAAAATGATGAAGTTAAAACAGCACCTGAATATCTAGCTTCTATTCGTGAAAAAATTATTAATTACTCTGGGAAAGAATTTATGGACGGACAAAAGAAACATTATATAATAAATCCACCTGATAAATGGTAAAATTACTTCTCAAATTTCAAAGTATAGTAACTCTTGTTACCGATATCTCTCGCATCTTATATTACACTTTCAAGCCACCAGAGATTAACTCTCCGATGGCTTTTTTGAATGAGTTTAGTTTCTTCCCATTTTAATGGCGACATATATTTTACCAATGCAAGAGCAGTAGTAGGTGCAAGAATACCAGTATCAATCAAATCCTCTAATTCAGGAATAAGTTCTGTTAGTTTTTTGTAATTATTAAGAGTATCTACTGAAATTCCAATCATTTTTGCGATATCTGACTGATTGAAAACTTTGCCTTCCGAAACTCTCGGAAGCCTTTCGTATTGATTGTTGCCATTCTGAATACCATAAATTTTCTCAAGTTCCTTGATGCATCTGCCAAGTTTTACAGGATTAGGATTTCCATTTCCACGCTGACGAATATAATAATTACTTTTCGCCTCACACACCACCTATTTTTTCAAACGTCCGAACATAGATCATTTTATTGCCCAATAATCCCCTATTTTGCAGAATAATAAGGCTTATTATGCCTTATGTTCGATCATGTATGATTTTATCATGTTAAAGTATTAAATTGCACTTATTGTAGTTTACATAACATATTAAAACTCTCAATATAACGAACCTAATAGCGAACCGAACTATATCGCATATTTTATAACATAATATCAAGGAAATACATAATTTATCGAACTTACCATCGAACTAAATCTAAATAGAAAAACCATGACCTGTTTAATTCAGAAAAGAAATATTCATCTCTTTATTTCAGGCATCAAGTAAGGCATTAATTGATATACTTATTTTTGTGCATTAGAAAAAGCCATAGCGTAAACTATGACCTTTTCCGTTTCAATCAATCAACATATTTAGAAAGTTTTTCTAAATACCAATATTATTATACAATCAATTTGACCTATTTTCCATATGTAATTTTCAGAAGTTATACCGCAACTTTGATATATGTATCATCTGCGACTTTCTCACAGACATAATCATCATCTTTGCCAAAGAACAACTCATTGCAAAACTCTGGACTATTATGATCCCATACTCTAATAGTCCCGTCCACATCCTGTATAATCCAACTATCAGATGCAAGGACATAAAAATCATACATATACGTTTCATCAGAAAGTAACGCATATTCACCAAAACCCCAGTCACAGTTTTTCTTCTCTGAATCAGTTTCTTTCCTATGTAATACTGGTACCGGTGCATCATAATCGACTTCAATCTCAACTGCTACACCATTCACCTTAATGTACTGCTTATTGTCTGCTCTGATATAATCCCATGCTTCCTGTTCTGTATCAAAGAACTTCATACCTTCATGCCAGCGTTTTTCAATATCTTTCATAAATTTATTACTCATATATACCATCCACCCAGTTTCCATACCAGGCTGATACTTTGTTGCTCTGACTGGCTTAGTCTGATATACTTTTGCGTTCTCCTTAAAAATGTCATTCAATATAAAATTATTTGTGTCCATAATTCAATGTTCCTTTCTTCTAAAAATGTAGCCTTGTGCAGCAGTAAAAAAAACTGCTTCTAATTTTCCAACTGCTCCGATGTAAGATCATCTTTTAAACTCTCTTTGCAGTTATTCCACGCTTCTGCCTTTACTCTATTGCTTTCAATAACATCTTTCATTGGTGTACCATGCTTCATTACCTCTTCACTTGTATAATGCACATTTTAGATTGCGTTTTCCCCTGTAGTGGAAAATTTTATTTTCTTATTTTATACTCAATGATACTTTTACCTATTATGAAAAACCAATATATTGCTAGTGGTATGAATATCAACAGTATTTTCATTGTGACATTTTCCACAGTCATAGATATGACCAAACTTCCCATCCACAAGACTATTCCCATATAGAATCCATATGTAAAGATTTTTAGTTTTTTCCTATACTTCTTACGTTTTTCTTTTTCACACTGATAACGATTCCATCTTACTATATCTTCTCTTGTCGCTCCATCAATCATTTTAATACCTCTCATTCTTTCTGATTTTTATATCTTACCCTTGCTTTCGGTTTGTATTTATTACAGTGCTGGCAGTAATGAGTGTGATCCGCTTTTCTGCCCTTGGTACATAATCCGATATAAACATAGTGTCTGTCTATCTGTTGCCATTAATTGTTACCTCCTTATATTCCGTTTCAATATCATCCATAATATCACGCAAGTTTTCCTTTGCTCCCTTTAACCAATACAGATTATCATTTGCAAGAATTGGCTTTCCTAACTCATACTGTTTTTCGATCTTATCCATCATGTACTTAATTCCTGTCTGCATACCGGCTTGAAATCCTAAGTTAAAAAGCTCCTGTCCGTTCTCTGCATTCTCCTGTGATCCGTTCATCATCTTATCCATCTCCTTTGGCATTTCTCTCATAGCTTCAATAAATTCCTTTTCCATATTCAACTAACCTCCGTTTTGTGTAAATTATCAATAATACCGCAATAATACTTCCTATAACAATTTGCAGTATAGGTTGCTTTGTTATTGGCTTCGGTTCTCTGTTCACTCAACTGCTCCTTCCTTTTGTGTCCTACATATATACAATGCACATTTTGAAAATGATTTTCCCCACCCTATCAGAGAATTTATAATAATTCGCTCTTTTTCTTGATTTGCTCCAAATTGGGATTCAAATACTTCAATGTGGTTTTTATGCTAGTATGTCCTGCTTGATTTGATACCTCATTGATGCTATATGCTCCACTCTCCAATGCGTTATAACAAAAGAAGTGTCTAAGCATATGAGGATGAATATGGTAGCCATCAACACTAAATTCATCAAATACTTTATTGATAGTGGATGGATTCAAAATCTTTCCTTTACTGTTATGGAATAAATAATCTGATTCCACATTATCTGCTCTCTGATATTCCCTTATGGCAGAGATAACCTTAGAATTGATAATGACAGTTCTTTGCTTTTCGCCTTTTCCGTCTGCTACTCTGATCTGGCTTGCAGCAGTGTTTACATCTACCTTTTTCAAATGCAATACCTCTGATATTCGTAAACCGGCATAAGCCATAATGGTAACTATTGCATAATTCCGTTTTGCGGAACATCCTTCAGATTGCAACACTCTTTGTCTAAACTCTTCAACTTCCTTTTTTGTGATATTGGTAGGACTAATTATTTCCGCTTGTACCTTTATCAAGTCTGCTTTACTTATTACAATGTTATCTGGTTGCATCAGATCATTATATTTAATGAGTGCAGATAACTTTGCATTGATGGACTTTGCATTTAGGTTCTGTCCTGTCCTCTTACAAGTTTTCACATTCTTCAAATAACTTTTATATTCCAGAATATTTTCCCTATACAGCTTTTTAAATCCTACATCACCGAAGCTGTCATTAAACCATCTAAAAAATTCCTTTACCGATGCAATATATATTTTGATTGTCTTTTCGGATTTTCCCTCTAAGTGCATCTTGTTTTCAAAATCCCTTATCAGTTCATCCATAAGCACACACCTCCTAGAAATTTTATTGAATTATTATTTTGCATATTTTCAGAAATTTTATTGAACTTTCTTTTTGTTCTCTACTTACTAATACACAAAAATTCAATAATATTCCCCTTATATTGAAAAAATAATTGAGGTCATTTCTGCCTTATTCCTTGTATATATTCCGTATGTCCGTTATACTATATAAGAAAGGAGTTGATTTACATTTACATTGAGATTCAGAAGCCGAACCGCTTCAAAGATTTGTTACATAAGATTCATTCTAAACTGGAAGATATGTTATTTTCTATTCTACAGCACACACCAGATAAATTTATTCCAAAATCCCTTATGCGTTGGTTTGAGAAATACGCTGATAAACGACTTGCACAACTGAAAAGTGATGTGATCCGCAAGCGCTGGCAGACAATAGAACTTGAAAAGGCTGTTGATAATATCCACCAGAGGCAGCAGTCATAAAAATAAGAGGGCTTTCTTCTATATATAATATAGTAGATTTACCTCTTTTTTGTTTGAACATCTGTTCCCTTTATGTTATACTGTTATTGTGTAATTGAAACGAAAGCAGGATGTGATTTTCCGATTATTAGATGCCCTCTAGTTTACAAAGGAGGGTGATGCCCTATGAACACGCTTGAAGTTTTAACTTTAGTGCTAGTAATTTTTGCGGCTCTGTCTTACATAGACGATCATAATAATAAAAAGAAATAGCATCCCAACCGACCAAAGTTAGATGCTATTTCATATTTAGTATTCAACTGAGGGCAAATCGGATATTACATCCGATTCACTTTCTAAGTAAATTATACACTAGGGCATTTGAGAAATCAAGTGCCCTTTTTAATCGTCCTGTAATTCTGCTTGTTTCTTTGCGTTCCTAGCCTTTGTTGCTTCCGACTTCTTCTGTGCAGCCTTTTTCTCTTCCTCTGTCATATTTCGCTTTGATTTTCCTTTTTCATCTTCTGGATAATCAATAATATATTCTGTTCCGTCTGCCTTATCTTTCAAAATCAGATTCATTTCCAGAGCGTCCGCAATTTCCACTAATTCAAGAGAAGAAAATTTGTCTCTGCTCATTTTGTTACTCAAATTCTGCCTAGTGACATTTATTTCCTCTGCAAGCTCTATCTGAGATTTTCCCTTTGCTTCTAATATATCCTTAATTACTGTCGTTGCTGACATATCAACCAAACCTTTCATTTTATGTTCACCTCCAATTATACTTGATTTTCCCTATTTTTTCAAGGTCAGCAAAATTCACCGATACAGGATAAGATCAATTTATGTATAGCTTTCCATTCTGTTAAGGGCAGCCATATTTCAGACTGTCCCCTATTCTTATAATTCCCTTTTATCTTTCATCCGGGAAACAAACTGTTGTTGCGTTGTCTCCTGGTATTTCGGAGATTCGATTTGTAATAATCCAAATTCTGCCTTTTGAGGTATTATAAGCACCCATAAGGTATAAATCATCTGGATAATTCAAAGCCTCCTCATTTGTCTGTTTGTCTTCTGTGTCCATGTCTCCCCAGTCTTTAACTGCAAATCTCTGTAATGCAACTGTGACCTCAACTGCAAATTTCTGTTCCGCTGCCATAAGATCATTGATTGATCTTGTAGTTACTACCTGTCCCATATTGAAAAATTTTGATGTAATCATTTCGCTTTACCTCTCTTTCTCTTATATCAAACCAACCATGCAAGCCATTTTATACAATGGATTCTTTGCAAGTTTCCGCATATGTTCCGCTTTCTGTTTGGCTTTGCGTTCCATCCTGTCCATAAATGCCATCTGATTATCAAGTTCCGTATATTCCAACATTTGAGTTGGTGTCAATGCGTTATATGGTGTTTTAAGACTTCTATCTATAATTTGGTTTCCGTCTGCTGTTGTGATGATTCTAAAATTAAACATATTGTTTTCCGTCCTTTCTATGCTTCCATTACCTCTGTAACAATTCGCTTCACCTTGTCAAACTGTTTATATACTCGTTTCTGTTTGATTCCGTGATTATCAGCTATTTCCTTTAGTGAATAGCCTTCTACCTTGTCAGAAAATATTTTCTTTTGTTCTTCTGTCAATCCGTTTCCAATCTGCTTTACCATTTCCCTATATTCCAGATTAGAGGTTGTTTCCATTGTGAAATAATTACAAATATTCATATCCATTGAATCTAAACTAATATCTGATCCGGCTTCTGTACTTCTCTTTTGTGCTTTCTGTTTTCTAAAGTGAATAAATACCGCCCTTTTCATATACATATAGGAAACCGCTTCAAAACTGCATTTCGCTTGTAATTGCGGATCATTCAAATACTTTTCTACTGATAACAAAAAATCAAATACGACAATATCAAAAAATTCTTCTGCATCCAGTTTTGACTTCTTCATAAAGTCCATGATTAGATGGTAATTCTCTTCTGAAAACTTGCGTTCTTCCCTTGTCAATGGTCTTAATTGCTCTTTATTTTTCATGTGATAACCTTCTTTCTATTGGTTGCAAGTATGCCATTTCTGACACACCGCCCAACTTTGCTATTGATTAGATACCGAAAACCTCTTTGAAGATTTTTCTAAACTCCTTCAAATCAAAATCTAAATCCTTCACATTATTAAAAATCTTTTCTGTCTCTTTGTTGGTCTGTCTGCGTGTATATCCTTTAAGAAGTAAATCAAGTTCACACTTCAAATAATCGTTTATATGGGCATCGCCCCAAGCGTCAGAATCACAATAAATGCACTTGTTATAAAATTCATGGAATAACTCTTTTAAAATTACCTGTCTTTCAACATTGATTTTCTTATCAATCCACCAATCTCCTACCCTATATTCTGCAAAAGGATTATCACCCTCTAACATATAATCAAGGCTTGCAAGTTTATCATCTGGAATAACTTTCTTTGCTCTTCTTCTTTTTAATTCATTTGTAAAAGCTGTGTAGAGCTTATTTTTTAACACTGTACCGAAAGCGTACTTTCTAGCTGATTCGTATTCGTGATACTTCTTGACCGCATCCAGATAAGGGATAATTAAAATGTCGTACCACTCTTCAGGATCAAGATGTAAATTGTTTCTCATAATGTAGAAGAATAAAGAATAATGTTTTTCTGCAAAAACTCTTTCTTCCTCTGTTAATGGTCTGATTGAATAATTTTTGTTGTTAGCGTTCATAATGCTACCTCCTAAAATATGTATATCGGGTGGATTGCTCCACCCTTTGCCCTACTGATTGCTAGCTACTTGTTACTTGATTCGTAACACGCTATATGTCGTTGTTTTGGTGTAATCTTCCAGACTTCCCAAATCTTCCTCAAGTCTTTTCTTGTCAAGTGTTGCTCTTGTTTGTGACTTATAAGTAATTTTTGCTGTGTCTGTAATTTCTTCTGTGAGGTTGTTTTCATTCATATAAGAAATAACCTCAGCTTCCAGAGCCTTTTCAATGTTGCTTGCTTCTTCAATCATTGCTTTGTACTTTCTGATTTCTTCAACCTTTGCTTCTAATTCTTTTTTTGTCATACACATAATGACTACCTCCTTAAATATGTTTGATTGATTTTGTGTAGGTCTGTTTTGTTTGACCTTGTAACTGTATTGTACACTTGTTAGTGTGCAAAGTCTATTGACAGAATATACAAAATGTACACTTGTTAGTGTCGTTTTTATTGTGCACATTCACTACTTAGTGTACATACTGTACAAGATCCTTGTACACTCTTTAGTGAATTTGTATATTGATATTGTACACTTGTTAGTGTATTATAATGCTATCAAATCAATCAACACAATATTTTTAAGGAGGTTTTTCAATATGAAAACTTATAAGATTTATGTAAATGGTGACTTAGTAGGAATTGAGAAGTTAAGCAATGAAGAAGTTAGAGCAATGAATAACTGTTCAGAAATCAGACTTATAACAATGTAGGAGGTGGACAACATGAGATATTTTAATAATGTAAATACACTGGAAGAATTAAGAAAACAGTACAAAGAACTATTAAAAAAGTACCACCCGGACAACCCAAACGGAAGCACAGAGGCAACGCAAGAAGTCAATGCAGAATATGACAACCTTTTCAAAGTGTTAAAGGATAGACACGAGCACAAGACAGAGCAGACAAGCGACACCGACAAAAAGAGTTATAATAATATGAAATATGATTTTTCAGAGGATGAAAAGTTAAGGGAAGTTTTACAAAGTATTATCACATTACAGAATATCAATATTGAAATTGTAGGTTGTTGGATATGGGTTGATGGTGACACATACGCACACAAGGACATTTTAAAAGGCCTCGGTTTCAGATGGGCAAGAGAAAAAAAGAAGTGGTATTTTCACACTGAAGCATTCAGAAAAAGAAGTCATAAGTCGTTATCTATGGACGATATAAGAAATTTATATGGAAGTACAGAGGTAAAGACAGACGAAAAGAAACGGCTCAAAATGGCTTAATATAAAAGGGTATAGCCACTAATACTAGGTGGTTATACCCTGAATAATAAGAGGTGGTTATTATGTTCAATTATTATGAAAATGGAAAAATAGAAACCCTATCAGCTAGAAAAGTATATAGGCTTTACACAATCGCCTTATTCATGGCTCTATGAAATGGAGAAATTGCAAATTCTCAATAGAATGTAGTCAATAAAATAGCGTAAAAAATAGGCTAGAGGTGTTTAATCTCTAGCCTTTTATTATACCCATAGGGGTATGTATACATTTTATAATATTGTCGTCTGTCCATCCGTGGGTGTATCTGTACCATTCACACGATACCGCCCACAAGCCAATCAACGAACAGGGGGGTAGTAAAAACTAAAAAATATGATTCATTTTCTATTATGGGGTGTATCTAGTTCATCTACACACTGACCCTTAAATAATGATATACAATATCACACTTTTCCCTCACTAATATGATCTAATATATAATGAATATTCCTCACAATTATCAAGTCCATAAAAACTTGTTTCACACTCAAACTTTTGATTTAGATATATCTTTGGAGTATACACATAATTAGTGCTCACTACAACATCATTTTTCATTAATACTACAGTAAATTTATAATTAAGTGAAGATGTCCATGTTACTGTATCTATAAAAGGTGTAACATCTCCTGTCATATTTACTTTTATGCTTGTTCTGCCTTTACTTATTTTTACATCTTGAATATTTATATTACATAGTCCTGTACTATATTTACCTGTAATATTATTATATAAGGAAACCTTATCAAGTACATTTGTTGGCACTTCTGGAAGTATTACAGAAATTGTTTTTTGCGGTATACTATAGATATTTAATGAAAACTCATCAAACATCCCATCTTTATCAATAACTTGATAATAAATAACACCTTCATCATTCTTTCCTGGAACAATATCATCTATAGGAATATCTATACTACACAAATATCGCGTACCATTTGCACTATTTGTCCAATTGTTAAAATTAGTTTTAGAATATGAAAATGTATTTTTGTACACACACTCTCCGTTATTTTCAATTCGTATATTAACTTTTCCTTGCCCTGAAGTTACTTCTTTGTCCTGATCTAAAAAACCCCAAAAAAGCCTTTCAACATTTTCATTCTTATTATATTCCACTGAACGATTATTTATATAACGAACAATAGACTTCTTTTTTACAGTAACCTTACATTTAACTATCTTTTTACCTACCTTAGCTGTAATATATGCAGTTCCCTTTTTATGTGCACGAACATATCCCTTACTATTAACACTGACTATACTTTTATTTGAAGAACTCCATTTTACATCTGAATCTAGTAACTTAACTTTCTTGGGCTTATAGGCTACTTTTAATTGAAAGCCTTTCCCAACATAAATTGATAATGATTTTTTATTAAGTGTTAGTGATGTTAATCCTGTTACGGACACTTTACATTTATGCTGCTTTTTCCCAATAGTAGCAATAATATAACAAGAACCTTTTTTCTTTGCAGTAACCTTGCCTTTTGAATTTACTATCGCTATGGATTTTTTTGTTGATGACCATTTTATTTTAGACTTAGTTCCACTCACCTTTAATTGAATTTTCTGTCCAGGAATTAATGTCGCCGATGACTTGTTAATTTTCACAGAACTCGCAGCCTCTACCGTTTGTAGTCCAATTCCCATATTATTAGGGATCGCGGTAGTCGCCATACAAATTACGACCATCAATATAATAGATATTTTCTTTAACGCATTTTTCATAGTCTTTTCTCCTTTTCAACTTTTTTGCATGAATTTTCTCGTCCACACTCAGGACACTTAATCATAGCCATATCTTTCTCCTCCTCTGTATGAATAATATTATACAGTCATTATATTCGTTTTAGCGAAGATATTCAAGTAAAAGTATACACAGTACACTTATTTCATAGACTATTAGAAATGGAGGTGCTGTGATGATTGATTATTCCCCTTTTTGGAATACCCTTGAAAAGTCAAGTGAGAACTGGTACACACTTACAAATAAATATCATATGTCTCATAGCACGCTGCATAGACTGAAACACAATATGGATGTGTCAACAAAAACACTCAACGATCTTTGCCGTATTCTTGATTGTGATATTTGTGATATAGTTAAATATGTTAAATCAGATGATGACCAGATATTATAAAAGAGCAAGAGAAACCAATCTCCTGCTCTTATTATTTTTGAGAATGATAATAAAAACTACGCATTTACAAAGGTTGTACACCGTGTACAACTATGTCAGGTAAAAATGAACCTATCATATTTAAAAATAATCTATTATAGTTTTACGGCTACATAATATTCACGATAACATCTATTATCCGCATCCCCAAAAAACGATCTATATTTTACCCTTGTTTCACCACCCAAATTAAAATTGTGTCTATTTTTCAAAAAAATTACACACAATTCTCAAATATCCCTTATTTTCTTACGTTTTTACGATATGGCATAATCCTCAGATTTTTGTCATAATTCAGATTTAATATTATGTAAACCAACACAGAACCAACGTTTTTTCACTGCCACGATATTATGTACGATAAGGCAGCAGGTGGGGGGGGTATGTTAAACTATGACTACAACTAAATTACTTCTTCATACACCTTTTGAAGTATAGTATCTATATTCTTCGTATTACACATTACTATTTTTTTCTGTGATAATGCACTTGTCGATTTTACCTTATAAAACATACTGTGCGACATCCACTTTATAAGCATTACAACTGCGTCAACTTCTATTCCAGATATATTATTTGTCTCCGATTCCATAAATATGCTATTAGGGAATTTATGCTTTATCTCTGGTAATACATCACTTATATGTCCCACAAATAAAAATCTCTTATTTTGCAGTAATTCTAAGTCATATGTATTGCTTGTATCTTCATTGTCTGTTTTATTCAATTCTGAAATAAACTGTTCTTGATATTCTATTTGTTTCTTCAAATCGTTAATTTCAGAATCCTTATTTTCTATAACCTTTAACAGTTTATTATTTTCGGCTACTAATGGTGCTGTCTGCTTAGAATTATCTGCTGTAATTTGTAATGATAATGTTCTGTTTTTTTGTAATAAGCTATTTATTTTGTTTTCTTTATCTGCAATATTCTGTTCCAGATTAGATATAATATCCTCATATCGTGTGGCTAAGTCTTGATTGGTAATTTTTTCCCATGAAAAATCTGTATAATATTGTTTCTGCATAATTGCAAACATCTTGTATAATACATCCATTTCATACATACAAAGAATTGTCCGATATACAATTTCATAATTGTCTGGAATACACTCTCTCGACAATGTAAGTTTCGTAAATCCTTGTTTCTTCTCCATAACCATTTCAATATATTTTGTTGTAACGAATGATTTAAAATAATTTCTTATCAATCTATCCACATCTGGAACATACATAACTGATTGTCCATACCACTTTTCATTAGCTGTTGTTGTCATAGCATTATACCAAGATGTCCCACCATTGTGATCCGCTATAATATCTTTTGTAAACAACTCAATTTGTCCAACTATTCCAGCTCTAATAGGTGCTTCACCATTCTTACTCTGTGATTTCATTTCAGAGTGGATATATTCAGCTAATTTATTCACCTCTATATGTAAATAATCTGCTAACTCAATCCTTCTTTTTGTAAGGTATCTGTCAAAGAATTTAGACATCAGCACATATTCTTTATTCTCTCTATTGACACCTTTCAAATAATCCTCTGATTCTTCACTAGTAGTACAAAATATAAGTGCATTATCAAATTGGTTTTTATCTGTCATATAAAAACAATAATTCAGCATGTATCTATCTTTTTCAAAATCAAATCCCTTTAAAACCTCATCTGGTTCTTCAAATACATTCGATCTGTAAAATAAAAAATGCAAATAATAATTTTCAGTATATGACATTTCAAACTTCTTTGCATTTTTTATTGTACCAACACTTTTGTATTGATGCTCCCAATCAGTAAACATATTCTTAATCCGTGGACACCTCTTAGAATACAGCAAATCAACTAAATCTATTATTTCCAATCTGCTATCTAAATAATCTGCAATTACAAGCAACACATCAGCATAAACGGTATGTGTAAATAATTCACCAACATTTCTTTCTTCTAATAACTTATTCACAAGTTGATTATTGCTTCGCAAATTCAAAGCCTCATATATTTTTTGCAACTCATCATATCGTTTGTTGTGAATATCTGTCATCAGCAACTGCATAATGTTATATTTAATACCGATTTTTCGCTGTTCCTCATTTAATTTCATCTTCGTTCCTCCAATACTGTATTGCACATGCCTATAGTATTCTTTCTCTATTTTACCATATAAGACTTGTGAAGGGTAAAAAAATAGGGTATATTAAATAGTTTTCTACCTAATATACCCTATTACATCACTATATCTCATATCTTAGCATAGCCTCATATACATAATCCTGTACTTTGCCCTTACAACTCTCTGCTAATTCCTTAATATACTTGATTTTGCCGTCAATCAATCCCTGTTGTGCTAACTCTTCAGTATCGTATACACCCAAATCTATCTTCTTATTCAATATTGCGAATGATACTGCATACTTGTTGTCGTCATCCTTGACAATACTACTTTTTATCCCTCTCTCCTCAAACACAGTATTTATATAATGTGTCAAAAATGAGCAAGTCTCCGGACTATACATATTACTTTCCTTACAGAGCAGATCTTTATCAAGATCAACCTTAGTTCCAGGAATATAATGTGCATCAAACCATATCTTGAAATTCTGGTAGTTCTGCCATTCCACACATACATTTTTGTCCATGTAATACGGCTTTAATTTATGAACTTTTTTGTTATAACACCTCTGAATCATATTCTTCCACTTAATAAATGAATATGATTCACTATCTATGTTGTCTGCCCCAACATAACCAACACCCTCATAAGTTCTTTTATTGTGCCAAGGTTTCCAGTCATTAGGCTTAAACTCCACAGCATTTACAATATTTATAATCTTCTTATTCGTAACTGTTCCATCCTGTTCATATACTCTCAAAATCTCGCTGTATTGTTTATCTGTTACTGGGAATAAATGCTTGTAATAATTATCATTTGGGGCATTATCCTTATGCCATACCATGGTATTATGTTTCATATCATAGTTAACAATGAACATCTGAATTACAAGATCACAAGCATTAACTCTCTCTTTCTTATATCCCCATCTATCTTTAGATTTAAAATAAACATTCCTGTCGAGTGTATAAGTCAATTCCTTTGTCGTCCTTGAACGAACTCCTTTTACAAGCTGATATGTGCCATCATCCATCTGCTGAATCAGTCTGCCATAATTTGAGATCCATACTGACTTATAATCAAATAACCTCACAAACACTTCATCTTTCGCAATATTATCAATACCTGATTCTGCCCTATATAGTATTTGAAAATGATATGGTTTCTTGTATTTTCTTCGTATCTTTACCAATTCTCCATTATTATATTTTTCTAATTCATCTGACAATCTTTGCCGACAACGCTTTTCTCGTCTATCCCCGTTATAACAGTCTTTGCAGACATTATTTGTATAACTCTGTTTACTCTTAAATTTATCTATAGGAAGTTCTCTCCCACACCATTTACATACTTGTGTTCCTTCTTTACTCATTATTTACTGTCCTCCATTTTGCTAGATCAGAGAACAAGAAAGGCACGTCAAAACTAGACGTACCTTGATTTACTATTACTACCTCTAGGCAGCAGTTGATTATTATATTTATATACTGGGGATATGTGCTGAACCGCACAGTAGATAACCTTCAGAACAAAGGTTTAGAATGATATTATATATATTTCTTGAACTCTGATACAAACCTTCTTTTACTTCCTGTCTGTTGGGAAATATCCATACATTTGTTTTCAATCGGTGTATGTCTACCGATTTAATCTTAAATCTTCTCTTATTCTGCCAATCATACAGCACATACTGTTATAATTACCTGAACACTTCTTGCCTTGTGTAAATATAATGTATTTAGCAAGTTTATTCTTTGGACAATCAACCAGTTTTGCCCCAAATCCTATATACTTACACTTAGCTCTCAATACTTTCTCCTGTTTGTTGCGTACCCTTGCAAGTACAGCATTACAAGATTTAACATTATTGCTGTGTATAAACTTTGCCATCCAGTCAAACAACTCTGTATTATCTCGTACTCTATCAATATCTTTTGGGTACATCTCCTCCCATTCTGTAATTACATTTTCTGGTGTTAAATCCAGATTTAATATCATAATCTGTCTTGCTACAATAACCTTTTTCTCATTGTAGTTAATGATTCTCTTGTTCATCATCTAACCTCCACGTCAAATCCTTGTTTTCTCAAATAATCCAATGCAGCTCTAACCAACTCACCATTCTCAACAGTATTTGCCATAGTGTCATCCCATACGTGAGGTGTGTTTGTGCCAAGCTCTTTGCCACCATGTAATCCCTGATTTGCCCATGTTGCGACCTGATTACCAGTCGCACTATAGTAGTTATCCATAGAATCTGTATCTATATATACATAAGCTGTTACTGTCTTTCCGCTTCGTCTTGCCCCAACTTTAATCGCTGACCTCAAAAAGTCATACTGTCTGCGATAATAAATAGGATCATACGAATCGTAATAACTCTGAAGAAAATAGTTCAAAGTTTTATATACTTGATCTGCCAACTTGTCTGTCATATCTTTCATTGCAGGCAGCAGAGCATTTTGTAAATCCTTCATACTTTTTATCTCTGGCATTAGTCATTCTCCTTTATATATCCTTTATCCTCTAATATTGTTATCTGCTGTGGTGTACACATACAGCCATATCCAAGACCATATTTGCCCTCTTCAATATTTTGCAGATACCTATTATTCATTCTCTGTTTGTTACCTTTCTTTCTGCCAAATTTGATTGTTGTATATGGCTTATTACCATCTTCGTGATTCATTTCACCTATGTTATATGTACGTGGTGTATGAACACTAGGCGAAAGAGAACCTATTTCTCCTATACTAACCTTTTCTCCATTCTCCAAGCCTATCTCCATCTCTTCCAAGCACATATTGAATATCTCCTGAATGACTGACATTTTATATATATTGTCTTCACGCTGGAATACTCTTGACGCTATCATTTTCTTTGTAATTGTTTGTCTCTGTTCTTTCCAATCCATCGTTAATCCTCCTCTATTTTGGGGTTATGAGCGTGTATTTGGCTCAATTTTCGTTTTTAGCACTGTATTTGATTATTTATATGCATGATATATTTAAGCACTAAAATAAGCCTATATACTTTAATAAAACTACTAAAGCATATAGACTTATTTTAATGTTTAAATATTTTATTTTTGTTATATGAATTTACATAACAACATAACAGTTCTTTGTCTCTAATTCTTTATTATTTTGTCTCCACGCATTTTGAAGAGTCTCCATTTTGTCTCCATTAATACATCAAAATATACCAATTTATATCAAGATATAACAACTTATTCAAGTTTTCTCGATTTTACGATTTTGCTTTAAACACTTGATAACACAAGGTTTTTCAAGGTTTTTCTTTCTTTTCCGTCCACAGATATGGGGTTATCTGGTAGACGTAATAATTCAGCCAATTTGCATATAAAGTATTGGCATGGCAACGCCAGGATTTGATCGGTGTCTTGCTCGGATCGTTGTCCGGATAATAATTTACCGGAATATCGGGATTCAGCCCCTTTGCAAGGTCACGCTTATATTCTTTATCCAGCGTCAGAATATCATATTCCGGATGTCCTGTTACGAAAATATTCTTTCCTTCATCGCCAATGATCAGATAAGGTCCTGCCTCATCGGACTCCGCTACGATCTCCAGATGCGGATTTTTTACGATCTCATCTTTATCGACACCTGTATATCTGGAATGCGGTACATAGAAGATATCATCAAACCCACGAACAAGCGGTGTCTTTCTGTGGAAGGTATGATGCACATAGATTCCTGATAATTTCTTATCCAGCTCATGCTTCTGCACCCCGTACCGATAGTACAGACCTGCCTGCGCGCCCCAGCAGATATGGATCGTGGATGTTACGTTTTTCTCTGACCAGTCCATGATCTCTTTTAATTCATCCCAGTATTCCACATCTTCAAATTCCATCTTCTCGATCGGTGCTCCCGTGATGATGAATCCATCCCATTTTCGGTCTTTGATGCTGGAAAAATCAGTGTAGAACCGTTCCAGATGTCCCTTCGGCGCATGCTTTGATTCATATGTCATCGTACGGATCAGGGAAATATTTACCTGGAGCGGTGTATTTGACAGGCTTCTCATAAGCTGTAATTCTGCATCCTGCTTTAAAGGCATCAGATTTAATATCAATATATCAAGCGGACGGATATCCTGACGGATGGCTCTGTCTGAGCCCATCACAAAGATATTCTCATCCTCCAGTATTTTCTTTACGGGTAAATCATCGTCTACTCTAATTGGCATTTTCTATCAAGTCCTTTCTGTTCCAACTGCCATTTATCTGTTTCTATATTCTCAGGAAAACTGTTCCAGAAACTGTGCCTCTGAAATAATCGGTATTCCCAGACTCTGTGCTTTTTTATTCTTTGAAGACGTAGAGGTCACATCGTTATTGACCAGATACCCGGTCTTTGATGATACGGAACCTGCTACTTTTCCACCCCGGTCTTCGATATACTGCTTCATTTCATCCCGGTTTGCAAACTGCTCCAGACTTCCGGTTATTACAAAGGTAATACCTGCAAGTGTCTGCGGTACAGTCTCGGTCTCTGCTTCAAACTCTAATTCATGAAGCAACCTATCTATAATAGCACAATTCGACGGATTTTTAAAATATCTTACAATTTCCTCCGCAATTACTGTTCCGATTCCATCAATCTCTGTATATGCTTCTACATCCGCATGCATGATCTGATCCAGGTTATTTTTAAAATGTTTGCAGATCAGTTTCGCTGTTGCATCTCCGACACCCGGAATTCCAAGGCCATAGACAAAGCGGTTCATCGTTGTATGTCTGGATGTATCAACAGCCTGGATCAGCTTCGCATAAGACTTCTCTCCAAAGCCTTCCAACTCAACGATCTCTTCTTCATGACGATTCAGGTGATAGAGATCATCCAAATGATCCAGATATCCCTGTTCGATAAATTTATCAATTGTGGCTTCTGAGAGGCCGTCAATATTCATTGCATTTCTGGATACAAAATGAGCAAATGATTTTAACTTCTTTGCAGGGCAGAATTCATTGGTACAATAAAGGGTCTCTACCTGATCCACGCCTTCTCCTTCTGTCACGATCTTTGTCAGACCGCCACAGGCAGGACAGGATTCCGGGATCGGTACATTTCCACTTCTGGTATGATTTTCGGCAATCTGCGGAATGATCATATTTGCCTTATAGACCGAGATCTCATCTCCAATCCCAAGCTGCAACGACCGAAGGATACTGACATTATGGATACTTGCACGGCTGACTGTTGTTCCTTCAAGGGACACCGGATCAAATACCGCAACCGGATTGATAAGTCCCGTTCTGGAAGGGCTCCACTCCACATACTGCAGATGGGTCACTGCCTGTTCATCCGCCCATTTGAATGCCATACTGTCCCTTGGGAACTTCGCTGTTCTACCGAGACTCTTTCCATATGCAAGATCTTCTAACACCAGTACCAGACCATCCGATGGAAAATCGTTCTTCTCGATCTGTTCTGCAAACTGGGCAACACGCTCCGGAAGCTTATCAGCATCGATCAGATAATGCTCTACGACATCAAAGCCTTGCTGCTCCAGCCAGTCTAATTCATAGGAAAAGGAATTCTTAAAGTCCACATCTTCTCCATCCACCAGATTAAAGGCAAAGAAATGCACGTTTCTCTCTTTTGTAATGCGGTTATTCAACTGTCTGACAGAGCCGCTGCATAAGTTTCTCGGGTTTTTATATTTTGCATCTGCATCTGCGATCTGCTCGTTAATCTTTTCAAAATCCGAATATTTAATAACTGCCTCTCCACGGATCGTCAACTTACCCTTATATGGAATCTCTTTCGGAATATTTGCAAATACTCTTGCATTATTCGTTATAACTTCTCCAACTAAACCATCCCCTCTGGTAAGGGCTTTTACAAGTATACCATTCTCATAGGTAAGGACAACGGTAAGACCATCTAACTTCCATGAGATCACACCCTGATGTGTGCCAAGCCATGCTGCCAGTGCTTCCACACTCTTGGTCTTATCCAGAGACAGCATTGGCTGCCCGTGGGCTTCCCTTGGCAATTTACTTCCTGTCTTATATCCGACATGAACCGTCGGACTGTTCGACATTACAATTCCTGTCTCTTTTTCAAGTTCTACCAGTTCATCATACAAGGCATCATATTCCAGATTGCTCATAATCTCGGTATCTTCCTGATAATATTTCTTTGATGCCTCATTCAGTTTTTCAACTAATTCTTTGATCCTGTCTCTCTTTTCCAACTGACATACCTCTTGTTTCCAACAACATTCTGTTCATTTTTATTATCCGGCTGTGCTTCTTCCCGCTTTGTTTTTACTTCTTCTTTTCGTTCCACTAAACGTCTGAGTTCTGTTTCTTCTTCCTTTGTCAAATGGCGGTACTCACCCGGTCTCAGATTCCCCAGACGAATATTGATCACTCGAAGCCGTTTCAGATTTACGACCTTGTATCCAAAGTATTCGCACATTCGACGGATCTGGCGATTCAGCCCCTGTGTAATTATGATCTTAAAGGAATAATTATCGATCTTATACAGACGACATTTTTTTGTCACCGTATCAAGAATCGGAACACCTGCCGCCATCTGTGTTAAAAATTCATCCGTGATCGGCTTATTCACGCGGACACGGTATTCCTTCTCATGATTATTGACTGACTTCTGGATACTGTTTGACAGATCTCCATCGTTTGTCAGAAGCAGCAATCCCTGTGAATCCTTATCTAATCTTCCTACATACTGCAATCGGATCGGATACTTTATATGATCGAAGATGTTATCCGGATCATCATGACTTGCCGTACAGGTCAGTCCCAATGGTTTATTGTATGCAAGAATAACTGTCTCTTCACGCTTTCTTACAGGCTTTCCATCAACCATTACCCTGTCATTTGCCTCTATCTTCTGTCCCATCTCCGCAGGCTTCCCATTTATTGTGATCCTGCCCTTTAATATATATTCATCTGCAGCACGTCTGGAACAAATACCAGCTTCGCTCAGATATTTATTGATTCGAATACCTTCTGCCATATCATGACCCTTCCTGTTCCGTCTCTCTGTTACAGCTTTCTCGCCGCTCTTTTTTATCTGTTTTCTTTATAACCATATCTTTTTAATCATACCATTCTGGCCATTAAAAGTAAACAATTACAACTTTTCAATTTCGGGGCTTGTTTTTTCTCTTTTCCCGACGTATAATAAAGCAAACGCAAAGGTGTGTTTCTACGGAAACGCACCTTTTTTTGTATTTAAATTTAGAAGCTTAAGTTATAACATTTTATAAAGGACGTGAATATATGGATAATATCGATAAGAAAATATTACATTTATTACAGCACAATGCCAGAACCCCTTTAAAGTATCTGGCAAATAAAGTATTTCTCTCCTCTCCTGCGGTATCCGCAAGAATCGACCGGCTGGAAAAAACAGGTGTGATCACCGGATACCATGCAGGCATCAACCCGGAAGCTCTGGGGTATCACATTACCGCATTTATACACATGGCACTCGATCCGAAACAGAAACCGACTTTTTATCCTTTTATCGATGCTTGTCCGAATGTGCTGGAATGTAATTGCGTGACCGGTGCTTACTCCATGTTGATAAAGGTCTGCTTCCCAAGTACGATGGAGCTGGATTCTTTTATCGGACAGCTACAGCGATTCGGAAATACAGAAACACAGATCGTATTCTCCACTCCGGTACAGACCCGTGGAATCGACATCGGTATTGTATCTCCTGAAAATGAAGAAAATGCCATTTAAGCAGATAACGGCACTTCCACCTGTAACTTCTATATAAATAGCAACGCAGAAAAGTTCCGTACCGGAATCCTGTCATACCATAAGGATTCTTTTACGGAACTTTTACATTACTTCATATCTACCAAATTACACCGAACCCGTTTCTCTTATTTATAAAACCGGATAACACCTTCCATTTACTGTGCATCTTCCGGTGTAGCTGCAGTATTCTCTGTTGTAGCCGGCTTGCTGATCAGATCATAAAATGCCCGGAATGTCTTATCGGTATCCAACAGATATTCTGTATTTTCCTTTACATGAACATAGATATCCTGAATATCCTTTGATGCCTTAAAGCTATTCAGATAAGAAAGCTGCGCATTTGACAGTTCCCCATTATCAATCTTATAGGAACCATCCTTATCCTTTATAATATAGAAGGTCACAATATCAAGCGGTTTTGATTCTACATCTGCAATATCCATATAGGACAATTCGACCACTACATACTCGCCTTCCGCATAGCCATCTGCAAGATAGCAGGTCGTATCTTCAAAGCCTTTCAGATATTTGGCAGAACTTTCCAGCACTGACATATCATCAAATTCTGTCGGATCTGTAACTAACGACTGAAGTGTTGCCTGATCACAGGCTACTTTTGCTGTAAGATACTTACTCACCAGATCATTGATCTCTGAAACATCGCTTTTCTTATATGATGCATTTTCCGGAATCGCAAGCTCGACAGTATTATCTGCGCCCGGCTCAGCCTTTGGTTCTCTGATAAAAAATGCATATACATAACCGACACACAATAATGCAAATACTATCCATCCGATTACGACTTTCATTCCTGCCCGGATCACGATTTCTCCGTTTTGGGTTTTTATATATGTATCACCAAGAAAACTGCTTTTTTTATTTCTCAATTTTCCTATGCTCCTTTTCATATTTTATATCGACAAAATTCTACCATTCCAAAACTGATTTTGCAAGGACATACCAAAACTATTAAGAAATACAAGAAACTATTTGATTATTTCAGGGAAATATTGTATTATATATAAGTCATGCACCAGTAGCTCAGTGGATAGAGCAACGGCCTCCGGAGCCGTGTGCGGTGGTTCGATTCCACTCTGGTGCATATTTTTTATGGTTAAACGGACGAAAACGTCTGCCCTGAAAACTATGTTCTATCGCAAAACACTTGCGTTCTATTCTCACGTAACGGTACTAAACTCCTCACCTGTGGTGACTCGTTAAGGACCGACGTTCGAACAGGTTTGCTTATAGAACATAGTTTTCAGGGCAGACGTTTTCTGTCTTTGGCAGCACAACAACAAAAAAATTATTGCCTGTTTCAAAAATAAAATACCTTATTTCTTTATGAAATGATTACTTATATTATCATGTACAAAGATGTTCATGCAGTTTTCGTTGTGAGGCTTTGCACTAGCTGCCAGCATCAAGCCCATGTCTGAGTCCGAAGGACGAGTCTGGGCGACTGCTGGCTAATGAGCGTGCAAACCGAACAGAAAACGAAATGTATCTTTTACATGATAATATAAGAATCCATTTCATTAGAAATAAGATACCTTCCTACATTGTAACAAAGATAAACTTCACAACGAATAACGCAGCGATGATCGTTACAACGATATCTTTCTTCTTGTAGTTACCTGTGAATAAGGTGATCAAAACATATGAGATTGATCCTACACCGATACCATTTGAGATAGAGTAAGTTAATGGGATCATAAGGAAGGTAAGGAACGCAGGAACTGCTGAACGCATATCATCCATATCGATCTTAGCAAAATTCTTAGCCATTAATACACCTACAAAGATCAGTGCCGGAGCTGTTGCACATGTTGGAATCACACCTGCGATCGGGCTTAAGAACAGACATACTGCGAAGCAGGCTGCCGTAACTAAACTTGCAAGACCTGTTCTTCCACCTGCTGCGATACCGGATGCTGACTCAACGAAGGTTGTACATGTCGATGTACCAAGAATAGCACCTGCTGCTGTACCGATAGAGTCGCACATCATACTCTTATCTAAGTTGATCGGGTCACCATTCTCATCTAACATATTTGCCTGTGATGCGGTTCCGTATAAGGTTCCGATCGTATCAAACATATCTACCAGACAGAATGCAACGATCAGCATGATACCTGAGAATACGCCACCAACATATGGGCTTTCAAATGCATTTCTCCATGCATCCGCCTTGAAGCATCCAAGGAAACCGATCTCGCCAAAGTCTTTGAAAGACTGACCGATGCTGGATACATCAAAAGATGGTGTCTCCAGATTAAATACATAATAAAGAACTGTGGAAACAATGATACCGATTACGATATTTCCCTTTACATTTAACTTTGCAAGAACTGCGATCAGGATAATACCGATGATAGTTACAACTGGTGGAATAACTGCTTTCCATGCATCTGCCGGTGTCTCTGCGCCTGAAATTGCTCCATGGAAATCAAAGATCTGTACCAGTGTATACTTATTCGCCTGTACAAGACCTGAACCCTTTAAACCAACCAATGCGATGAACAAACCGATACCGGCCGGTATTGATTTCTTCAGGCATTCCGGCATGGCTGTCGCAATGTACTTACGAAGTCCGGTTACAGACAGGATCAGGAATACGATACCTGATAACAGGATGATAACAAGACCTGACTGATAACCTTCAATCACGCTGCAGCCTGCAAAGAATGCACCGGATACAAATGAGGTACAGAAGAATGAATTCAGTCCCATACCACATGCCTGTGCATACGGCATTCTGGCAAGGAATGCCATAAGAAGTGTACCGATAACAGCCACAAGAACGGATGCGATAAATACTGCATTCCAAACCTTGCCTACTTCTGCTGCGCTTGCGCCTTCTGCAACAAGCCATCCAGCCTTACCATCTGCTGCTACCTGATTTGGGTTTACCAGGACAATGTATGCCATGGCAAAAAATGTTGTGAGTCCGGCCATAATCTCTGTACGAACATTAGAACCGCGCTCTGAAATGTGGAAAAATTTATCCATATTTCCCTTCCTTTCTTTTGTTTATTCTTATTAAAAGCATTGGTTGTCTACCTGCCCCTCATTACAGATATCCGCCATGCTTTATAATCAAAACTCTGTGTGCCGTTACAGCACTGTTTCTTTCAGAAAACGTACCTGCTGTCAAAACACTTTTTATGAATGTACCTCACAGCACCATTTTCTCTAAGAAATCGGCTACACTGTCATCCAGATAATCACCGATCACAAGATCTGCCGCTTCCTTGCAACGCTCTGTCGCATTTAAAACCGCAACTCCAAGTCCGGCTTCTGCTAACATCTCACTGTCATTATCTCCATCGCCGAAAGCAATTGTTTCTTCCATTGATATTCCAAGGAATCGTAAAACTTCCTTTAACCCATTATGTTTGCCGGAATGACGATCAGATATCTCGATCAGCCGCGGCGCTCCGGATGTTACATAAACAGTATGGATATTTTGCGTTAATTCATGCATGATACGGTATTTTTTCTCTGTCGGTCCTACAATTGAAATCGAATCCAACTCCGTATTATGCTGTAAAATAAACTGCCTTATATCAGGCACCGGCGTTCTGGTGCTTCTTACATAAGCACTGATATCCTCTGACTCTCCAAAATTCATTGGATTCTCATAATACATCTCAGATGTATATCCTCTACCGTCTATAAAACATTCAAAGAATACATCTTTATCCGTAACCAGATCAAATATCTGCTCCGGTACTTCCGGTCGTAATTTTAAATTATATACTGAATGATCATCTGATAAATCATAGATTGCTGCCCCATTGGATGTGATCGCATACCGGATACCCCGAATCTCCCGGATGCATTCTGGAATGGAATAAACAGATCTTCCACTTGCCGGAATAAAAATAACGTGGCTATCTGCCAGTTTTTCAAGAACTTCCTTTGTTCTATGGGAAATCCCATCCCGTCTTAAAATCGTTCTGTCCAAATCTGAAACCACGCATCTGTACTTCATCTGCTTTTCCTCTATTTTCGAATTTACTTTTATATGTTACCATATTTCGTAAGGGAAATAAAGATATTATAAACTTTTTTACATAAATATATAAAAAGGCACTATTTTCATTACATTTTTACCCGGTTATATAAAAACTGTGATAAAATAAATATACATCAGAAAGGAGACCACTATGTTGCATGAAATATCCGATGAACGCTACTGCTTTATTGAAGATACCATTTGTGATGCATTTTTATTGGTATTAAAAGAAAAAGAAATAGATAAAATAACCGTGACAGACATCATAAAAAGAGCCGGAATTGTTCGCAGTACATTCTATAACCACTACGAAAATATTCCAGCTCTTATAACTGCTGTTGAAGATAAAACTATCCAGGATATTTTCACCCTCATGGAAGACTTTCATCCTGAAAATAATCAGGATATATGCAAATCTTTCTTTCTGACGATTTGTAATTATACCAAAACGAATCCGTTTCTGGCAAATATTCTCCGGAGTCCGAGAGGCGATGAATTCTTTGAAAAGGCTTTAACTATGTTCCACCGCTATGTAACAGATGCCACCCGGAAAACAACGTCTTCCGTGCACTCCAAAGAAGAGGTCTCATATATGATCGCATGCAGCATTGGCAGTACCTTGGGTGTTCTCCATAAATGGACAAGAGAAAATTTTAAGAGTTCCGAAGAAATCATTGCCGGAATACTGACACAGTCATTTCTCACAGGTATACTTCCTTATCTGTCTTAAAGTGCTTCATCAATCAGAACTTCCTGCCTTTTTATCTTCTTAGTCGCACTCTTGATAAATGGATATTTACGAATAACCAACCCCGTAATCCGACGATAGGTCGGCTGCGTATTATTATAACTGTCGATAAATGCCTGAAGCTCTGATCTGATTGTTTCCTCATTCATCCGTTTTGCCGAGACAGCATCCTGATCCGGATAGATCCTTGCAATAAGACCATTGTTCTCTCCTGTCACAATCACCTCCCCCACCAACTTTCCAAGAGCCAGCTTATTTTCTATTTCCTCCGGTGATATATTTTCTCCGTTTGAAAGAATGATCAGATTCTTTATTCTTCCATTTATAAATAAGAATCCATCTTTATCCAGATATCCTTTATCTCCTGTATGCAGCCATCCACCTCTTAAGGCTTCTGCAGTCTCTTCCGGCATCTGATAATAACCCTTCATAACGCTGCTGCCTCGTACCAGAATCTCACCATCCTCAAAAGAAATCTCAACATTGGAAAGCGGTCGTCCTATAGAACCGGCCTTATGATCTTCCGGTACATTGCTGCTGATGACAGGCGAACATTCCGACATTCCATATCCCTCATAAATATTTACACCATATTCTGCAAATTTCTCAATATAAAACGGATCCAGATGTGCTCCACCTGTAAATATTGTTTTCAACTTTCCCCCAAATGCCTTGGCTGCAACTATTTTCTTTGGGATCAAAGGGTTCATTGCCGAAAGACGTTTGTAAATTGTTTCTACCATCAAAGGTACCATCAACATGATATCAGGATGAAAGGCGCCCATATTTTTTACCATATGTAACAGAGAATCATTGATACATACCGTTGCTCCAAAGGAAAAACCCTTGAGCCAATCCATAACAAGGCAAAATGCATGATGAATCGGTAAAACACTTAATACTATGGTTCCGGGATCTGCAGTATAATTAACGGATTTTACATTTTCTGCCAGATTTCTCTGTGTCAGCATAACACCTTTACTTTTTCCTGTAGTTCCGGAGGTGAAAATAATCGTAGCAATATCTTCCGGATCCGGTGCTGCAAAATCATCTGTACCGTTTATACCTGACGTCATTAATTCTGCTACAGATGCAACTTTTTTCTGATTTGTTTCGATGTTTTCTTCCTGTAATATCCAGATTTTTTTCAGTTTTGGGCATTCCTCCAGTATCCGTTCCGACAAGGTCTGAATTTTAGGACTTAAAAAGAGTGCTTCTGCATCTGAACGATTCAGAAGATCTATCAGATCCTCTGCCGGAAGTCCTGCGTCAAGAGGAACGGCTACTGCCTGACCTGTTATAATTCCCAGATAAGCTTCTATCCATTCCACAGAACTACTACCGATCAATGCTATATGCTTTCCCTGAAAGCTTTCCTCACACAATCCTTTTCTGACAGACTTGGCATTCTCCATCAGCTCCCGGTAGCTTCTATCACAGATCTCCTTTTTCTTCAACCATTTTACTGCCTTTATTTCTGAAAACTTTTTTTCGCTTTCTTCCAAAATATCACGAATCAACATATCTTATTATACCTCCGCACATACTTACTGCGATCATATACTTATATTCTCTGATTATACAGTTTCCTGCTGTAATCGCTCTAACAGATCAAGTGCTTCTACAATTGTGAATACATGCAGTGCATCGTCTTCCTCCAGTTCAATGTCAAATGTGTCTTCAATTTCTCCCAAGAAAGACATAAAATCAAGCGAACTAAAGCCCAGATCTTCTCTGAACTTCATATCGTTTGTCATCTCCTCCGGCTTAACATCACAATACTGTGCTATGATTTTCTTAAATTGCATTTCCTGTGTCATAATAATTTCTCCTTTATATGTTTTATTTTATACCTGTTCCATGATTTCTCCGATACTCATATCAGGTTCCGCGATTCCTTTAAACAATATCCGCATCATATAGTAATATAACAATTCCATATCATGTTCTGCCAAATGTGCGGTCTGGTAATGATATGAAAAATTCATACCTCCATTATCTGTATGAGATACTGTCAGATACATTTTCTTTGTAGCTGCACCATTTGCAAACCATTTTGCATGCTGTGGAATTTGTACCAGATGAGGATTATCCAATTTTACCGGCATCGGCTGATAAGTAAGGTAACAGCTTTCATAGGCTGTATTCTTCGGTGTATGATATCGTTTCTGCATTTCCTCTCTGATCAACGCCGGATCATAGTTACTGTGCATATAGATTCGATTCTGCATATTCTGAATCTCATATGCTGCCGACAGGAAATCAGTATCTGCCGAAATCACAGTTCTACATGGAAACATAATAGTCCGACTACCACCGGAGGTCCATTCATCATGGGTAGACCGTCTTGAAATGAAGTTTTCTATCGTAATATCTTCCTGTCCATGATTCATCTTTGACAGATATGTACGAATACCAAGTAACAACAGATTTGTCATTGAAAGCTGATGGTTCATACAAAAATCTATCAGGTTTTTCGTTGGCTCCGGCTCCAGTTGATAATCCTTTACTGCCACAAACAACTGATCTAATTCTATATCGGCAGCCCTGAGTGTTTTATTCCTATGTAACTTTCTTGATGCTTCCAGTACATCTAAACCTTGGATATCAGAATAAAGGGGTTCCCCCCATGCATCCAGCTGATCATCCCAGAACTTTTTATCTTTGGCAAAACGTTTTTCATTATTTGCACGATTCAGATCTTTAACTAGCACTTCCTCAAAATCAGCTAACTTCTGCGGATATGGTGTGTTAAATTTATAATGCGTATATAACTGCATCAGATCATTGATCATCACAACCAGTCCACAGGAATCAATCAATCTATGATCCATATGGATGAAGAAACCATTATATCCATCCGGCAGTTTTACCAGCACTATATCGCAAAGCGGAATATCATCTCCGTCAAATGTCTCATATGCCCACTGCTGCATTAGATTGTCTGCTTCATCCATATGCATTCCTGATAAGTCTTTTAAAGGAATATCACGGGTTTCTTTTTCAGTAAGATATTGCTTCACATCACCATTTTTATCACGTTTCGTAAAACGAATACGCATACATCCATATCTCTCATATTCCAACTGAATACATTTTTTTAAAAGTCCGAAATCCAGTTCTGCTTTTAAAGATGCCACAACACTGACACCGGACACCTGCTGTGTTTTATATTTTTTTATCCAGTCATCATGCATTTTTTGTGCTGCTGTTAAGGGATACTGTTTCATCATCATGGATAACCTCCTGTATTCTTTATTCTTTTGTGAACTTATCACATTTCATTTTTGAATTCCACCCCTTGTACAACTTAACAAACACTTTACATGAAATTGACCGAAACTTTAAAAGTAATCTATAGATCAGAATTATCCTGATATAAAAATCCCCCTTAAACAGATTCGGCATTTACCTTATCTGCTTAAGAGGGATCCTGTTACTTCCGGTGATTCTATATTAATTATCATATTTTTCAAAAAAATCAAGCAGCTTTTGTCGATAAAGCTCCGGAGCTACATATGGCGCGCAAAGGTGCCGTGCTTCCGGTATAATGACCAGTTCTTTGGGAGCACCGCATAATGCATAATTATATAAAGAATTCTCCGGAACTACATAGGTATCTGCTTCCCCATGAAAAAACAAAACCGGACGTTTATTTTTCTTCATTGCTTCTATCGTGTCAGCATCACTCATACGAAATCGGCCAAACATCCTGCAAAACAGATCTACACGGAACAAAAGCAGCTCTACCCAGCCCAAATGGAACCAGTTAGCTGCGATATCCTGAAGCTGACGCTTCATCGAGCAAAATCCACAATCTGCAATCAAGCCTTTCACTTCTTCCGGCAGCTTATGTCCTGAAGCCATAAGCACCGCCGCAGCCCCCATGGATTCTCCATAAAGATAGATTGGGAGCTTCTCTCTGTTTCTTGCAGCAATATAATAACTCCATTGCTGTACATCCCATTGCTCTTTTGCACCAAATGTAATATATTCACCCTCGCTCAAACCGCAGCATCTCTGATCAATAAACAATAAATTACATGCATTCTCATGAAGGAAACGTGCTGTATATGCAAAATCGCCAAAGCCACTACCTTTATATCCATGACTTAACACAACAAAACGTTTCGCTTCTTTTGTCGGAAGATAATAAGCATGCAGATACAGTCCATCTCTGCTTCTGATAAAGCAATCCTTCATCTGCTGCTCAGCACACCACAGTTTTCCTTCTTCATATTCCTTTTCGTATTTGTCTCTTGGATGATTTTTCTTTATATGAGACAGTTGAAACCATTTCTTTTTCTTCTGTCGTTTTTTTCCTTTGCAACGAACAAGCATATCAAAGAAAGACCAGCCAAAAGCAACAAACAGACCAAATGCACCGGCTACAATTTCCAGTAATCTTAATATTTTCTGCTTATTCCCTGTATCATTCATAATCGTTATCTTCTCCGCTTCTTTTTTGCGTATTTGTAAAACAGCCCTTGAAAACATAATGTTTTCAAGGGCTTGAAATTCTTTATTATAATTCAACAAATAAAATTATACATTCATCTGCTTAGCAACTTCTGCTGCGAAGTCTTCGTTCTTCTTCTCCATACCTTCACCAACTTCGAAGCGAACGAACTTAGCGATCTTAAGAGCAGGATTTACAGATTTCAGGTATGCTGCAACTGTCTGCTTGCCATCTTCAGCCTTAACATATCCCTGATCAAGAAGACAGATTTCCTTCATCTGCTTAGAGATACGTCCTTCAACAAGTCCTGAGAAGATCTTGTTGCCTGAGATCTCTTCCTTATCAGCACAAGCGATCTCTGCTAACTGAGCCTTAGCTTCCTTTGAAAGGAAGTTAGGTAAGAAGTTCATGTTTGACTTCTTCTCTTCGTAGATAGCTACATCTTCTGCGCTCCATACACCGGCTACAGCCTTCTCGATCAACTTGGAAAGAACCGGCTTTGGAAGTGAGAACGGATCATTTAATGCACTGTCAATTGTGATCTCTTTCATCTTAGCAAGCTCATCTGCTGAGATCTCGTCTCTTGAGATGTACTGTGGGTTCATAGCTGCGATCTGCATTGCGATGTTTGTAAGTGCTTCCTTAGCTGCATCATCTGAAGCACCGTTACCGGCTACAAGAACACCGATTCTTCCGCCACCATGGATATAAGAAGCAACAACATCTGCTGTAACCTTCTCAAATCTTCTGATGGAGATCTTCTCACCGATCTTGAGGATCTTATCATCAAGATCAGCCTTCATATCAAGGATTGAGACAACGTCTTCGCCGTCTCCGGCCTTTTCTGTATCTACTGTAAGTGCCTTATCTGCAACTGCCTGTACAAACTCCTGGAAAATTGCATTCTTTGCAACGAAGTCTGTCTCTGAGTTAACTTCAACAACTACTGCTGTATTACCATCAATTGCAACCTTAGCGATACCTTCTGCTGCAATTCTTGCTGCTTTCTTCTCAGCCTTAGCTGCACCACTCTTTTTGAGTACTTCCACAGCGGCATCCATATCACCGTTTGTCTCTGTAAGTGCTTTCTTACAATCCATCATACCAGCACCTGTGAGTTCTCTTAACTCTTTTACCATGCTTGCTGTAATAGCCATCGTAATAACCTCCAAAATTCTAGTATTTATATTCTAAAATATTACTCTTCTACTGCTGCGTCCTCATCTGCAACTTCTTCAGCATCTGTTGCATCAGCACCCTGCTGAGCTTCGATAACTGCATCTGCCATCTTTGAAACGATAAGCTTTACAGCTCTGATAGCATCATCGTTACCAGGAATAACATAATCTAATTCTTCCGGATCACAGTTTGTATCAGCAATACCTACAAGCTTGATTCCAAGTGAATGAGCTTCCTGGATACAGATTCTTTCCTTCTTAGGATCTACAACGAAGATCATGTCAGGAATTTCCTTCATTTCCTTGATACCGCCAAGGTTCTTCTGAAGCTTCTCCATCTCCTTCTTGATCTGGATAACTTCCTTCTTAGGAAGAACATCAAATGTTCCGTCAGCTTCCATAGCTTCGTACTTCTTAAGAGTAGCGATTCTTGTCTGGATTGTGCTGAAGTTTGTAAGCATACCGCCTAACCATCTCTCGTTTACATAGAACATACCACAACGCTCTGCTTCACTCTTGATTGAGTCCTGAGCCTGCTTCTTTGTACCAACGAAAAGAATCTTTCCACCATTTGCTACGCAGTCACCGATTGCATTGTAAGCATCGTCAACCATTCCTACTGACTTCTGAAGGTCGATGATGTAGATACCATTACGCTCTGTGTAGATGTATGGCTTCATCTTAGGGTTCCATCTTCTTGTCTGGTGTCCGAAATGTACACCTGCTTCTAATAACTGTTTCATTGAAATAACGCTCATTTTTTCTACCTCCATGGTTATATTCTTCTGCTGATCTCTCTTTCACCGAGTCACCCGAGCTATAGGCACCACTTCAGGAATCAACCAGCATGTATATTATTTTTATGAGCCTGCTATATACAAGCCCACACACAAAAACGATAATAACACAAAAAGAAAGTGCATGCAAGCACTTTCTTTTTATAATCTCATGTCACTTAACAGTTCCATGTCTTTTTCGCATTATGCTGGTATGTGCGAGCACATTTCAGCGCAATGCTCATTATCTCATATTTTGTTTTAATTCATGCTATAACTATCGTCCATCTCTCATAATAGTGATCATCTCATCGTAGGTTTCATCACCCTTGAATGTGAAAGTTCCACACATCAGTTTCATGGAATTACCGGAGCTTACAAGATAATCATAAAAATCCTGTACACTGTCTACCATTCCGATATCATATAATGCCTGAGAGATTGCCTCTGCATACATACCCGGCCTGATCGTGATCGAACCACCCTTTTTCTTTTCTTCTGTAGTTGTCTCTGTCGTAGCCTCCGTAGTTGCTTCTGTCGTAGCCTCTGTTGTAGCTTCTGTCGTTGCCTTGGTTGTACTTTCGGTTGTGGCTTCCGTGGTTGCCTTGGTTGTATTTTCCGTTGTGGTTTCCTTTGTCGCCTCTGTTGTAGCTTCTGTCGTCACTTCCGTCGTTGCCTTAGCTGCATCCTCTTTTGTCGTTTCCGTTGCAGTCTCTGTCGTTTTCGCTGATTCAGTAGCCTCTTCCGATGAAGCAACTTCTACCGCATCTCCTTTTGACGGATCATTCTTCTTTGTATCTGCAAAGCTTCCGGACTTGATACCAACCATCATGACAAGCGCACCGATGATAAGTCCAAAGCCTAATCCTCTGAAAAAATATTTTTTCTTCATACTGCCGTTTCTCCTATCGTATAAAACAATTTCATTTACTGCTTCTGATTCTCAATATTTTTAATGATCACCTTGGTTTCACCAACACCGATTCCAAGCTGATTTGCAATCTCCATGATCCCAAATCCCTGCTTGTAAAGCTCTGCCACCTCTTCATCGATATTCTTCTCATCATCCCAGATCTCTTCCGGCGCAGGAGCTTCTTTCTTTGCCTCCTGTACACGATTCTGATTTCTGTTTGTTCTGCTCTTCTTGCGGTTCTTTTTTCTTGAGCGGTTGCCTCCTGCAGGCTGTTCTGGCTTCTGTACAGGCTCGGTTCCGGTTGCTTCTACGACTGTCGTTTCTTCTGCGGTCTCGGTTGTCTCTGACTCAACAGCAGATTCTTCTGCTTTCTTAAAAGCAACAACATTGGATTTCTCCTCTGCCGCTTCTTCCTCGGCTTTCTCAGCAACAGCTTCTTCTGCAACAGCTTCCTCTACTTCTTCCTTTGGTTCCTCCGCATCATCTTCTGCCGCGTTCTCTTCAACATCCTGTTCCGGTACAGTCTCGGTTATATCACCATTTGCAACCGCATCTCCGGAAATAACTGTCTCCGTCTCGCTTGCCTCTAATGCTCCGAGAGAATTCTCATCCGGCTCTTCTTCGATATCTTCCGGCTTCTCATTTTTCTCAGGATGTTCTGTCTCCGTTTTTTCTTCAGAAATCGTTTTCTCTATCTGTTTCTCTTTTTCTCTTGCAATCTCTTCTTCGGTTTCTTTTACTTCCATTTCAAGGAGTTCTTCATAAGTGACCGTTTCAGGCTTCTCTTCTGCATCAGGATTGTATTCTTCATAGGCTTCCGCAAGGCTCTGATTGATATAATCGATCATTTCTTTCTTTGCCTTTTCAGACAACTTGGATGCCCATTTTTCAAGCTGTTCCTTCAGTTCCTTTTCTGTCTTCTTGCGGACATCTTCGCTGTATTCGTCTAATGATGTCTTGCTCTGCTCAAGAAGGGAATCACATAATTCCGTAATCTTTCGTTTTAACTCTTCTGAGCTTTCATTATATATCTCATCTTCCTCTTTAAAATCATGACTATCCAGAATAAAAAAGCTTACACCTACAACTGCTACGCCAACTAATAATGTTATGATTGGTAATATCATTTCTTTACTCTCCTTTGCAAAATTTTATACGGCTTTTAATTCGTCAAATACAACATCATTCAGAACCTTAATGTAAGTTCCCTTCATGCCCGAGGATCTTGCTTCAATAACACCCGCACTCTCAAACTTTCGAAGTGCATTTACGATTACGGAACGGGTAATTCCGACCCGGTCTGCGACCTTACTTGCAACAAGAATTCCTTCTTTTCCATCCAGTTCCGAAAAAATGTGCTTGATCGCCTGTAATTCTGAAAATGATAAAGTACTGATTGCCGAACGCACGATTGCGATCTTACGATCTTCTTCTGCATTTTCTTCATTTAAAGCCCGCATCATCTCAAGTCCTACAACCGTTGTTCCGTATTCCCCGAGAATAATATCATCAATATCATACTGTGCATCCAGCTTATACAGAAATAACGTTCCAAGCCGTTCTCCTGCTATATCGATTGGAAGTAGAAGTCCCTGATATTTCTCTATGTTATCACTGTCAAATCCGAGCGTAGTCAGATTTACATTTTCCTTTGTTGACAATACAAGGAGAAGTCTCTCATTCAGCATACTGTCGATCAGCAGACCGACCTTATCCTCGATCAGTTCATGGATCTCAGGTATATCTTCACGGTTCTTAATTCCCAGAACCTTACCTTTTTTACTGATAACCAGTACATTTGATTTTAAAATATCACTTAAAACATCACAAATATCATTAAAAACAACCTTATGCGAGTTGTTATTGTGCAATAATTTGTTAATTTTTCGTGTTTTATCTAATAATTGAACACTCATTTCTGTTCCTCCGTATGTAAAATACAAAAAAGTTGTTTTTGCATAAAAAATCTACACTATTTGACATTCTATCACAATGGTCATGAGATAACAATAGCCTTTCCTGTCAAACGAGAGATTTAATATTTAAAAACAACTTTTTTTATATGGCAGGCCGGACAACTTCATCCGATCACTTATGCCTATTTTCCCTTTTCGGTATTATCTCTGGAATATCCACAGTTTTCTGCTGAACAAAGTAACTTATTACCCTTTTCAACCATATAACTGCCACATACCGGACATTTTTCCCTTGATGGTTTCGCCCATGACATAAAATCACATTCAGGAGCATTGATACATCCATAGTATCTTCTGCCCTTTCTGGTCTTCTTTATTACTATGTCACCACCACATTTCGGACAAGGAACTCCTGTCTTTTCAAAGAACGGCTTCGTAAATTTACAATCAGGGAAGCCCGGACATGCAAGGAATTTACCGTGTGGACCATACTTAACGACCATATTGCGTCCGCACTCGTCACATACCTCATCCGTTACTTCATCCTCAATCTTAATGGACTGCAACTCACTCTCGGCTTTCTTAACCGCCGCATCGAGATCTGGATAGAAGTTTCTTACTACAACTTTCCATTCGATAGCACCCTCACCGATCTTATCGAGAAGGGACTCCAGATTCGCTGTAAAATTCACGTCGATAATAACCGGAAATGCCTGTTCCATAATCTGATTAACGGCTTCTCCCAGTTCTGTTACGTATAATTTCTTATTCTCTTTTGTGATATAACGACGATTCAATATCGTTGAGATCGTCGGTGCATAAGTACTTGGTCTTCCAATGCCAAGCTCCTCTAAGGTTCTTACCAGAAGTGCTTCTGTATATCTTGCCGGTGGCTGTGTAAAATGCTGCTTCTCGTCAAAATCTTCTAATTTTAACAGATCTCCTTCATTCAGATCCTTAATGCCGGCAATATGCTCACTCTTCTCATTGTCCACATTATAAACCGTTGTAAATCCTGCAAATGCAATCTTTGATACTGAGGTCTGGAACCGATAGCCTGCTACTTCTGCCTTTACGGTCTTAATGCTGTATACTGCCTCTGCCATCTGGCTTGCAAGGAAGCGGTTATAGATCAGCTGATACAGACGGAACTGTTCTCTGCTTAACTGATCCTTGATAGCTGCCGGTGACAGTGTGATATCCGTCGGACGGATTGCTTCATGCGCGTCCTGGATCTTTTTACCCGGTTTGTCTGCCCGAGGTATTCCCGCTGTATAATCTTCTCCAAAATTCTTTATGATATAATCTTTGGCTGCTGCTGCCGCTTCATCTGATATTCTGGTAGAATCCGTTCTCAGATAAGAGATCAGACCGATGGAACCTCTGCCCTTGATCTCCACACCTTCATATAACTGTTGTGCGATACGCATCGTTTTGGATGTCGCAAAGTTCAACTTGGAGGAAGCTTCCTGCTGCAACGTACTGGTTGTAAATGGAAGTGGCGCTTTCTTATGACGCTCACTGTCCTTGATCGATGCGATCTTAAAAGACTGCTTTCCGATCGTTTCTATGATATGATCCAGTTCCGCTCTGGAAGATATTTCTTCCTTATCGCTCCCATTTCCCATGTATTTGAATTCAATGCTTTTCTTGGCCTTTTCCGGTGCCAGCATAGCAGAAAGTGTCCAGTATTCCTTTGGAATAAATTCATTGATCTCTTTTTCTCTGTCACAGATCAGCTTTAATGCTACAGACTGTACACGTCCGGCACTTAAACCTCTCTTAATCTTTGCCCAGAGAAGCGGACTGATCTTATAACCAACCAGTCTGTCCAATACACGTCTCGCTTGCTGTGCATCCACAAGTGCCATATCGATATCGCGTGCCTGCTTAATTGAATTCTTTACTGCATTTTTCGTAATTTCATTGAAGGTAATTCGCTTGTACTTCTTATCATCCAGTTTCAGTGCTTTTGATAAATGATAGGAGATTGCTTCTCCCTCACGGTCGGGGTCAGTTGCGAGGTACACTTTGTCAGCTTTCTTTACTTCTTTTCGAAGCTGTGCAAGTATATCTCCTTTTCCTCTGATCGTTATATATTTCGGTTCAAAATCATTATCAACATCAATGCCCATCTGGCTTTTAGGCAGATCACGCACATGACCATTCGACGCAATCACTTCATAATTACTGCCCAAAAACTTTTTAATCGTCTTGGCTTTCGCCGGAGACTCTACAATAACAAGATATTTAGCCATGTACTCTTTCCTTTCCTGTTCGTTTAAACGACACAAACTATACACCATTTTTTCCTGCCATGCAAGTGAATATTTTATTACCTTCTTTATCAAAATGCATCAAGCTTCCTGTTCTATGAAAAAACAGCAGTAAAATAATAACGCATCGGCTGCCTGATATATCCCTTTTTCTCCATGTCAAACAGAGTGCTCAGAACAAGTGCCGGAGGCTGATCAACCCGCGAACAGATGTCTTCTATATATACAACATCCCTACCCAAACAGGCAAAGATCTCCTGCTCCGGTAAATCAAGCTGTTCCCTGCATACCATGTCTTTCTTTTGTGCAATTTCTTCTTTTTTACAGAGTCCCAGTTCGTCTATTATATCCGCTGCATCTGTTACAAGCATTGCCCCCTGCCGAATCAGTTGATTACAGCCTTCACTGTTCCTGTCTCCGATCCGTCCGGGAACCGCATATACTTCCCGTCCCTGTTCAAGTGCCTGATCTGCCGTTATCAGTGAACCGCTTTTTTTCTGCGCTTCCACAACCAGAACCCCTTTTGCCAAGCCACTGATGATCCTGTTTCTAAGTGGGAACCGCCATTTTGCCGGTTCCACATCCAGCCCATATTCCGACAAGATCACACCGCTTCTTTCAATGCATTCATACAAATCATAATTCTCTCTCGGATAACAGATATTGATCCCGCATCCAAGTACCGCAATGGTAAATCCATTTTCTATTTCTACCGCCGCCCGCTGTGCCGTTCCATCAATACCGGCAGCCAACCCGCTGATGATATTGGTCTGATATGACGCAAGCTTAGAAACAAATGACCTCGCGATCTCCTTTCCATATGCGGAAGCCTTTCTGGCTCCTACAACAGCAATACCCGGACGATTTAATGCAAGCTCTTCCACCCTGCCTCTGGCATATAACAGCCTTGGGCAATCCGGAATGTTAAGTAATTCTTCCGGAAAATAAGGGTGTCCGGGATATATATATGTAATATTTCTCTCTTTTAGTCTGTTTTTATATGCTATTATCTTCTTCTCATCCCGAAGTTCCAAAATCTTGCTTCCCTGTATCTCTGTCAAAGCTCCCTGAATCTCCCGGTCAGGTGCTTCCCACAGCTCCTGCAGCCCGCCAAAATACGCAAGAATCTTTCCCATGGTCATATTCGTTATATCAGGGAACATCCCAAGCCATAAATGGAGTAAGTCAAGATCCATATCCGAAAGCCCCCTTTCCGTAAGATCTGTTTCTTCCCGTCTCCCCATCCTCAAGAAGATTCTGATATCGGAAAAACAAGGCCTCTTTCAGATGTATCTCCCTGATCTCGGGACTTCCATCAAGATCCGCGATAGTTCTCGCTATCTTAAGCACTCTGTTATATCCTCTCGCCGACAGATCTGTCTCCTCAAATACATCACGGATCATCGCCTCTTCCGCCGATCCCAACTTGATATACTTCTGTGTGCGTCTGCCGTCTAACTGTGAATTAAAATGAAAGCTCTCTGATCTATAACGTTCCCTTTGTATCTTCTGTGCAGCCAACACACGCTTTCGAATTTGTGCTGATGTCTCTGCTTTTTTCGTTCCGAGAAGGTCTTCGTAAGCAACTTTTTGTACGTTTACATTGATATCGATTCGATCTAATAACGGTCTGCTGATCTTTGCATTATATTGCCGGATCTGTCTGTACGAACAGGTGCATTTATTCAGATCCGGATACATACCACAGGGACATGGATTTCTGGCTGCTACCAGCATAAAGCTCGCAGGATATACATATTTGCCATGAATCCTCGCAATCGTAACCTCCCGATCCTCTAACGGCTGCCGCATAACCTCGAGAGCATTCCGGTTAAATTCCGGCAATTCATCCAAGAACAACACCCCATTATGACTGAGACTGATCTCACCCGGTTTTGGGATCGTTCCACCCCCGGCAAGAGCAATGGCCGATACAGTATGATGCGGAGAACGAAATGGGCGTCCGGTAATGATCGACTGATTCTTTTTCAAAAGACCTGCCACACTGTAAATCTTTGTTATCTCGATACTTTCCTCAAACGAAAGCCCGGGAAGAATGGTCGGCAGACATTTGGCGATCATGGATTTCCCTGAACCGGCAGGGCCTGTCATCAGTATATTATGCATACCGGCAGCCGCAATCTCCATTCCTCGTTTTAATATCTCCTGCCCTTTAATATCCGCAAAATCTCCTGTCTCATCATTTTCTTCCTGATCAAGCAGGGCTTCAACATCCACATACGCCGGTTCGATCGCAATCCTGTCATTCAGATATGCTTCCGCTTCACATAGAGTATGAATCGGTATAACCTCCATATTGCGGATCAATGCTGCTTCTTCAGCATTATCGGCAGGAACCAGGCAGCGTGTGATACCTTGTTTTACTGCATGATGAACAACCGGGAGTATTCCTGACACAGCATTTACTCTGCCGTCAAGCCCCAGTTCGCCTAAGATTAAAATATTTTCTGTTCTTTCAGACGGAATAATCCCCATAGATACCATAATTCCTATGGCAATGGGAAGATCATAGGCAGTTCCTTCCTTACGGATATCTGCCGGTGATAGATTGATCGTAATCCTTTTAGGAGGTATCTGAAAGCCGGAATTCTTAAGGGCTGTTCTCACTCGTTCTCCGGCCTCTTTTACGCACGCAGACAAAAAGCCTACCATATTAAACATTGGTAAACCATCATTAATGTCTGTTTCTACCTGGATCAGAAGTCCTTCTACGCCAAGGACTCCACCACTTGTTACTTTACTGTACATCTGCATCTGCTCCTTTCGACATCCCTGCCGTCTCTCCACGGGAGCAAGTCAGACCTGAATATAAAAAGCTGCCGTCAGGCAGCTTTTTATACGCCTGCATTTATACTACTTGTATCTACTCAAAAAGTCAAATGCATTTTATTCTTTTTACTTTATTCCTTTAACTGAAGTATACAACCTCTTCTTCCGGCGGACCGGTCAACACAACCTTCTCTGCATAGAGAACCGGACCATCTCCCTCAAAATCAGGATAGTATTCTTTCTTGATCGTTGCTGTTACATCTACCCACTGTCTGTCAACCAGATTCTTAGAGCCATCGTAATAGCATTTGAAGCCTACAAATGTAATATCCTCTACACAGCAGGTCATAGCAAAACGTCCCGGTACAAATGCATTCTTACCATACTGTTTCGGCTTGAATACCATGCCACGGAAGTGGATCTTCTTACCAACATAACGATCCGGCTGATCGGAGGCATCCACATACCAGATACCGAAATCCTCATCGTTCAGCTCGATCACGTCAGCCTTTACATCATATGGCAGATCTTCTTCGTCATTCACATCCGGTGCGATCGAACCATCCTTCATCTCAAAGATGATCTGTGCCCGTCTGTTGACTGCCTTGATCCCTCTGCGCCATTCTGCACGCTTGGAATTCTCATCACAACGGTTAAATACTACCATATCCGCACTGTTAACCTGATCCATCATAGTTGCTTTCATATTCTGCTGATATACATCATATGTCTCAGCATTTACAAAGGATAATACCTGGACAACGGTCCATCCCTTCGGCACACGGATATCAAAGATCTTATCCAGCTTCCACATACCATTGTATTCGATCATAACCTGCTCCGGCTGATATTTGTCCTGCAGATCTAACAGGTGCTCTGTGTTCAACTGATCTTCTTCTATGAATTCCAGAAAAATATTTTTCTTTTTCAGGTCTTTCTCATCGTATTCTTCTTCACCGTCTTCGCATACAAGAAGCAGGGTCTTGGCGCCTCCGGTGAATTCCCGGTCTAATAATGTCTCCTTCACAAATGTAGTTTTACCACTATCAAGGAAGCCCATAAATACATAAACCGGAATCTCTGTTTCCTGTTGTCTTGCCATCATTTTCTCCTATACCTCAAACAGCTCTGCAAGCTTGTCTTCTGCCAGTTTGCTTCCGATCACACATAACTTACCTGTGATATCCGGATTTCCCTTACGGATCTCATACTCACCCGGTACAAGATCAAAGTATAACCAGTCTGTACCATCACTTGGAACGATACCCTTTGCACGAAGGATAATACCATATTCCTCTGTGTTAGCAAGCTCATCCAGAGTCTCTTTTAACTTATCTTCATTAAACTTATGTGGAGTTTCCTTACCCCAGCTTGTAAATACCTCATCTGCATGGTGGTGATGGTGATGATCGTGATCATGACAGCCACAACTACATTCGTCGTCATGGTCGTGATGATGATGTTCATGATCATGGTCATGATCGCCACAGCCACATTCATCGTCATGGTCGTGATGATGATGTTCATGATCATGGTCATGACAGCCACAACCACATTCGTCATCATGGTCGTGATGATGGTGATGCTCATGCTCATCTTCATCCTCAAATAAAGCGTCCTTAACGGATTTATGATTCTGCATAGCTTCTTTAATCTTAGAACCATCAATATCATCCCATGGAGTTGTGATGATCGTAGCTTCTGCATTGTGCTCGCGAATCATGGCAACTGCCTTCTCGATCTTATCCTGAGAAGCTGTCTGTGTTCTGCTCAATACGATCGTATTTGCACTCTCGATCTGATTATTGAAGAATTCACCAAAGTTCTTCATGTAAATCTTGCATTTGGATACATCTGCAACTGTTGTATAGCTGTCAAGCTGTACTTCAACTTCTTCTGCAACATCCTTTACAGCCTTGATAACATCTGAAAGCTTACCAACACCGGATGGCTCGATAATGATTCTGTCCGGTGCATATTCTGTAATAACCTTCTTTAAAGCCGTACCAAAATCTCCAACTAAGGAGCAGCAGATACAACCGGAATTCATCTCAGTGATCTGTACACCGGCATCCTTTAAGAATCCGCCATCAATACCGATCTCGCCAAATTCATTCTCAATCAGCACAAGCTTCTCGCCCTTAAAACCTTCTTCGATCAGCTTCTTGATCAGAGTTGTTTTTCCGGCACCTAAGAAACCGGAAATAATATCAATCTTTGTCATTTCTAAATCACTCCTAATCTATTAAATGTACGGATAATTGTGTGATATTTTTAGCTTATTCGAGTTTAATGACTTACCAATATAGAGGCATTTGAGGTCGCCGGTCCTTAGATGGCGCATATAAGCGGCATCTTAGTACCGCTGCAGACCTAACTGAGACCTTACCGAGGTTTATCCGAGGTTAGTTCGAAGTTACACAGCGGGAAAACGAGCGAAAGCGTCCTCTGATTGGTAATGTCTATTGAACTCGAATATAGTAAAACTATAACACAATTATCTAGTTTTCATATCACAACCGATTATTATACTCGATTATCTGTTTTTTTGCAAGAATCGAGGTTGACATCCAGTTTATTGTATGGAATAACAATGCCGTTTTCATCAAATGCTTTCTTGATATTCCATCTGGCTGCCCAGACGGAATCCCAGTACCGGTCGATCTTCGCATAGAACCGAACACATATCATAATGCTGCTGTCGGCAAATTCATCAATAAAGAAATCCACAGCTTCGTCCGCCAGATATCCCGGAACTGTCTTTACCGCATCCAGTACCACACGCTTTACCTTGTCCAGATCTTCTTCGTAACCGACACCTATCTTGATCTCTGCCCGTCTCTTATCATGTAAAGTAACATTCACAAGTGATGTATTCGATATATTTCCGTTTGGTATGACTACGGAACGATTATCGATCGTTTTAAGCTTTGTATAGAATATATCGATCGATACAACCTCACCTTCACATTTGGTATTATTCTCGATGATATAGTCGCCTACATGAAATGGTTTCAATATCAGGATCAGAACACCACCGGCAAGATTGGACAGGCTGCCCTGCAACGCAAGACCGATCGTCACACCCGCCGTTCCAAGCAATGTAACAAATGAAGTAACCTGAAAACCGACAATGGATGCCGCTGTTATCAATATTATAAAATTCATCAGAATACGGATGGCAGACAGTAAAAATCCTGCGACACTGACATCCATATTGGAACGGTCAAAGGTTCTCTTTATCAGCTTGATGATCCATTTCACAACCCGAAATCCGATCACCATAAAGATAACCGCCACTACCAGGCTTCCAACCTTTGACATGCACCAATCCAGCAGATCTGTCATATACTGTTTGAGCAATCCAGCTTTTTGTTCTGCATCCTGTACGATCTCCGATGCCGTTTCTGATGTTGACTCTGTAGTATCTGCCAGCTTCTCCGTCAATGCTATACCTATCACTTAATTATTTCACCTTCTTCAATACTGTGATTGAAAGTGCCGGGAGAACAATCTCGATATCACCGTCCTTCGTCACCTTCTGCTGTTTGTTGTTATTTCCCTCTCCACCATACTTTGCAGCATCACTGGAGAAGATCTCTTTATAAGTTCCCGGAGCTCCGGTCTGTAATACATAGTTCTTCTGATCTGAAGTTCCAAAGTTCGCAGCTACATAACAGGCAGAACCCCTGCTGTCTGTTCTTGTGAAGCATACGGTATGTGGCTCCTGCTCTCCTGCAAATACAAATGGAAGCTTGTCCGCTTCATAAAATGCCGGCTCTGTAAGATATAAGGCATTCAGATCCTTTACATACTTCTGAAGATATTTATTTGCTTCAAACTCCAGAACACTCCAGTCAATAACATGATAGCCATCAAAGCCGCCAAACATTCCAAGCTCCTGTCCCATAAACATCAGTTTTTTACCCGGAAGGAACATATTCAAGCCATAAAATGTACGAAGATCCGCATATTTGTCTTCATAGCCGCCCGGCATCTTCTCTATGAAGCTGCCCTGACCATATGCCACCTGATCATGTGATAATGCGTTCACTTCTTCATCTTCTGAAATAAATCCGGTCACAGCGGATACATAGTCTACAAAATTCTCCCTGCGATCCGGTGCAGTCTTCATATACTCCGTAAGCTTTGCAACCCCTGTGGTATTCCATGTAAGATCTACCATAACATCTGCATATCTGTCTCCTGTCACCTTACGGAAGGAGCGGATCAACTCTTTATTATCCAGACGGATACCATCCAGATGATACATCTCCAACCAGTAAGTCATGCAATCAATATCCATGACCGGTACCATATCAAGGATCACACCGATGCCTTTTGCATGAAGATAATCAACCATTTCCATAAAATCCACAGGTGTTCCAAATCTGGATGTCGGCGCATAGATACCCGTCGTATCATATCCCCATGTATCATCCTCCGCATATTCCATGATCGGCATAAGCTCTATATAATTATATTTCATACTCTTTGCATAGGCCGCAATCTCTTTTGCAAATGTCCGGTAAGAAAGCTGTTCTCCATCTTTACCGGTCTTAAATGTCTGCATATGAACCTCATAAATATTCACAGGTTCCATGCTGATATCCTTCTTCTTTCGGTCAGCCATATATGCTGCATCCGTCCAGTCATAGGTTAGCTCTGTAAATAAGGACGCATTACCCGGAACCGGTTCAAATGCCGTTGCATATGGATCTGAGAAAATGTCTGTTGCACCATTTTCATATAATACTTCAAATTTGTATCTGGTCCGGTCAATATCATAAGGAATAAAGAGCTCAAATAAATCCGTATAGTCAATCTTCCGCATCGGATTCACTCTGCCGTCCCAGTTATTGAAATCACCAACCACACTGGCTCTGACACAGCCCGGAACCTGAATACAGAACGCCACGCCCTCTGTGCCATCAAAGTTCATCTTTCTTGCACCAAATAACTCTTTGATACGGAAGCCTGATTCAATGTCATCCTCTCCGTTTACCACCTGCATTACTTTTTCAAGATCCGCAGAATAAGAAAAGCTATACGCATCCTTTATCATGATCGCTTCATCTGCTTCTTCTCCGTCTGCATCCCATACCTTCCGAACAATCTTCAACTGATATGCAAACGGCTTTTTATTCTCAAGCTTTACAGTAAAAAATCCATCGGCGTATTCCACGTGCATCGGATATTCTGTCTGATTTTTTTCATCCACTACATAAACCTCTGCCGCATCCGGCAGAAATGCATTTACGTATACATCAGCCAAACAGACATGCATCCCCAGTATATGATGTGGATCACCATGTCTCGCCCCCGTAATCGCCATAACCTCATCCTGATTCAGAACGAAAATCTCTGTGTTCTTTGTCATAACCCATTCTCCTCTTGTGTACTCTGTTTATACTATCTTGTGGATAAAGATTCCGCTTCGAAGCTTTGGTTCAAACCATGTTGACTTCGGTGGCATCAGTTTGCCTGCATCTGCGATATCGAATAACTCCGTGATCGATGTCGGATACATGGAAAATGCTACCTTCTTTCCGCCGTCTACCAATCGTTCCAGCTCGGACAGTCCGCGAATACCACCGACAAACTGGATCCGTTTGTCCGTTCTCGGATCGCCGATTCCAAGCATCGGTGCCAGAACATTTTCCTGAAGCACAGATACATCCAGACAACCGACGACATCCTCCGGAACCACGCCGTCCTTCACCGTTAATTTATACCAGCTGCCATCCATATACATACCAAAGCTGCCCTTCTTCTCCGGTGATACAGCTTCGCTGCAGGCTTCTATTTCAAATTTATCTTCAAGCTTCTTTAAAAATTCTTCATCCGTCATGCCGTTCAGATCATTTACAACACGATTATACGGAAGGATCATCAACTGATCATGTGGGAACAGAACCGACAGGAAATAATTGAATTCTTCCTCTCCGGTATAATCCGGATGCTTCTCTCTCATATGCAGTCCTGCTTTTACAGCGGAAGCAGAACGATGATGTCCGTCTGCTATGTAGATCTCATTGATACCGGCAAACGCATCCTGAATTGTCCGGATATCATTTGCATCATTAATGATCCATACATTATGTGTAATACCATCAGGGGAAGTAAAGCCATACAGCTTCTCTCCTAACTTTACCCGGTCAATGATCTGATTTACGATATCAATCGAACGATAGGCAAGGAAGATTGGTCCGGTCTGCGCACCGCAGGCTTCCACATGGCGGATACGATCCTGTTCTTTGTCTTCTCTGGTGTTCTCATGTTTCTTGATCACGTTATTCATATAGTCATCGATCGATGCACAGGCAACTAAACCTGTCTGATGACGTCCGTCCATAATCAATTCATATATGTAGTAAACCGGCTTTTCTTCTTCGATATAAGTGCCATCCTCCATCATCTCATGCAGAAGATCCCCAGCCTTCTTATATACTTCCGGTGCATAGGTATCTACACTGTCATCAAATGATGTCTCTGCGCGATCTACCTTTAAGAATGACATCGGCTCCCGACGCACTTCCTCGCAGGCTTCTTTTCTGTTATATACATCATATGGCAATGCTGCCACTCTGTCGCAGATATCCGGTCTTGGTCTGAATGCTTTAAAGCTTCTGATAACCGCCATGTCCTGTTCCTCCTGATTTCTGTTTATCTGTCTTCAATATGAATTTTATACAAATGTAATCAATCTGAAGATCTCGTAATCAACTGCTCTTCTATATAAATATTGCAACAGAAAACATCGCTGATTCCTGTTGCAATACTCAAAATCCCTATCAACCTCTGATTGCCTTAACAACCTTTTCTATAGATGCTTTAAACTCTTCATCGGAAGAATTCTCAAATATAAAGAGTTCTTTGATATTTGTCGGTGGATTGAAGTTCTGGCTGTTGATATACTCATCCCAGTGCTCCAACTTCCATGTATCTCTGTCTGATGCACGCTTAATCATTCTTTCGTGACAGACATCTTTTCTGGTATTTACCCAGATTACAAAGAGCTCTGCACCTTTTTCTGCAAGCTTTGCGCGGAGATTGTCAAGATATTCATCATCTCTGATCTCATCCGTGAATGGTGCATTTATAAGAACTGTATCATTGTATTCCAGTGCTTCAAATGCAAGATCCAGTACACAATAATATTCGTAGTCGCGGATATTCTTCTGGAAGAAATCGGATGAACGGTTATATTCCTCACCAGCTACTACAAAGATCTGCTTTGAAAGAACAATTAATGTGTCCTTATCAAGATATACACAATTAGGCAGTGCCTTTGCCACCTGTTTGGAAATAAATGTCTTTCCACAGGCTGGTGGTGATGTAACTAAAATTAATTTCTTCATGTGTGTGCCTCCATTTTCTCATTATCTCAATCCTGTTTGATTTTAGCACAATTGTATGATGGTAGCAAGAATTATATTGCTATTCTTGTCTTTTCTGCTAAAATAAATTGTAACAATACATATAATCAAGGAAATAATTATGATTAAAGCTTCAGATAAAAAAAATGTTATTGCAGTTGTTCTTACAAACATTTCTACAATTTTAGTTAATGTATTAACCTGCCTTTTTCTTCCAAAAATAATGAATATAGATGATTATTCCCTTTATCGTACATTTTTACTGTATTCATCTTATTCTGGGCTGTTATCTTTTGGATTAATTCATGGAATTTACATCAAATATGGTAGTCTGAATTTTGATGCCTTACCTGAGGAACATTTCCGATATTACAATCGTTTACTCATTATAATTACAATTTTATCCTATATATTTTTGTCTGCCATTTTATTTATATCAAAAAGTCACTTATCATATAAACAATATATTACATTTGTATTTATAGCATTCAATATTCCTATAATCAATATTAGATGCTATTTTTCTAGTATAAATCAATTTACAAAAAATTTTACCAAAGATGCGGTATTATTAATATCGCACTATTGTCTGACTCTTTTAATGATAATATCAATGGCTGTTTTCTCTAAAACAACATATATTTATACTTTAATTATATCAACAGCCATTATTATGTTTAGTTCAACTCTTTCGTTATGTCAAAATCGCACCTTAGTATTTGGCAAATACACAATACCTTCAAAAGCAAATATATTTGTTCTTTTAAAAAAAGGAATAGCATTTATGGTATCCGAGCATATCGGACTACTAATACTAAACGTTGATTGTATCTTCGTTAATATTTTTTATTCAAGTACAGATTTTGCAATGTACTCTTTTTCTGCTACACTAATTTCCGGCATATATATGATCGTTTCTATAATATCAAATTTAATTTATCCGTATCTTTCCCGTATCGACTCAAAAAAGTATTTAAAATATTATAATATATCCAGTAATATTCTGTGTATAGTAACTATTCTTCTTTTATCATCTTTTTATATTATGAAAATGTTTATTGAACATTTTCTGCCTTTATATAAAAATTGTATCTCTATACTTTCTATATTATATTGTACAATTATTTTCCGATCATTGCTTTTATTGGTAAGTTGCAACTTCTTTAAAGTATTAAAATGCAGCAGGGCATATACAACAATCAATTCTATTGCACTCATTTTATGTTCCTGCCTTGATTTATTTATATGTTTATCCTCATCCCATATAACCTATATTGCATTTTCCAGTTTATGTACATTTATAATTTGGTATGTAATTTCCGAAACTGTATTATGCTACAAACTGAAAAATTCTATTAAATATACCTGGAAACGTTATTTATTTATCATCCTTTCTATAGTCATCTTCCTATTTTATTTAAAATTTAAACCTATGTTTGCATTTATACTATATGTTTTATCAATAGCCCTCATTATTTTTATTTTATATAGAAAAATGTTAATACAAATATTAAATAAAACGAATACACACATATAGCATTCTCTTTTCAAATATGTTAAATTTATGTTATTCGTTTATCATAGGAGGATTACATGAAAAAGTTTTTTAACTCTAACAAAACAGTATATATCATATTATGTTTAGTTATTCTTGCTGGAATTTGTAGATTTAGTTATGGTTTTTTTGTAGAAAAACAGGGAACGCATTCTGACGAAGAATGGAGTTTTGGACTTGCAAATAGTTATTATGAACCATATATATATTCATCTGATGATGATAATTATGATAAAAACTGTAATGAATGGCTTTCCGGTGAAGTGCTTAAAAATTATTTAACTGTTCAGAAAGGAGAACGTTTTTCATTTGGTTCTGTATATTATAATATGGCTTGTGATATGCACCCACCTCTTTACTTCTTTGCATTACACTTTTTATCATCTTTTTTTGTTGACCAATACATTCCCGCATTAGGCTTTATTATTAATATTGTGTGCTATATTATTATGTCTATATTTCTTTATAGGCTTTTATTAATCATGTCCAAATCCAGATATGTTGGAATATTAGGTGTTATTTTTAACACATTTAATGTCGGAACTTTGTCTATGGTGATATTTATCCGTATGTATACTATGGTTACAATGTTTGCCGTTATTCTCGCTTATTATAACGCCAAATTATACTATGATACCGCTTCCAGAAAAAAAATCTCAACTTATATCAAGTTAGCAATATTTACGTGTCTGGGAGCCTTAACACATCATTTCTTCCTTCCATATGCATTTATGCTTACTGCCATTATGTGTATATGTTGGATGGTTAAAAAGGAATGGCATGTCTTGGCTAAATATGCAGGATTCATGATCCTTGGAGTTGCTCTTTCTATTGCTATCTTCCCCGCTACACTTGATCATATGCTCGGAGTTCAGACATTCAAATTCCGTGATGAGGGAAAATATACTACATCCACTGCTCAAGCTTTTACTAATAATAATGACGCATCAGATCTTGTAGATGATACTGACACATCCTATAAGGCATTTACAACTGATGATATTGAAAATTATGACCAGATTATTTTTAAATACTACTTTTTCACCTGTATATATATGGTTTTTGTAGATATATTTGGATTTTCCATCGTCTCTCCATACAGTAAAGGTATTATGCTCTATTTTCCTGTAGTTTTATTAGTATTAATCATTTTATTCTTTTCTTTTAGTTTTCTATTTAGAAAAGAAACGTTTTTCATAAAACTGAAGAAACGTTTCAAAACCTTTCTGAAAGAAAAAACAATCGTTTCTCTGTTTAAAAAAATTAATTGGTTTGTACTATCAATTATAATTACATTTATATTTATTGTTGTTATCTGCAGTTATCGCGTTGATATATCATTAATGTCCAATTTCACTACACGTTATCTTTTTATTGTTTATCCTATAATAAGCATTTTATTTGTTTACATTACTTTTTCATTATTTAACAAACTATTTCACAACGCAAAAATATACATGACCTTATTTTCAATTGTTATAGTTTTAAGTTTATCAATAGATATCATACTTGCTACAAAACAATGTTCTTATTTCTTTCCAACAACTAAAAATATCGACTATATTGAAAATCTGTCAACAAACTCAAATATAATAATTGTTTCTCCAAGTCGTTGGCATATGACAATATACGCACCATTAATATATAAATGTGATAGTTTTATATATATGTCCAATTCATCTTTTTTTGATCAGTCAAATTTATTGTCGTCAATTGATCAGACGAAAAAAACATACTTATTTATTGATACTACACAATTCCTTGATAGTTCTGAAGATGCAAATGACAGTGCTAGTTATTCTGATATGTCTACATACAATTACAATGAAGTTAATACACGTTCAATCATACTTAATAAACGCTTGCATAACTTAAACTTAGGAAACAAAAAACTTCTCTATCTCGATAGTTATCTAAATTATTTGTCTAAAGATAATAATATTAAATACTTAAATCTTATTACCGATGCAGTTGACTTCGGTGCAGAATTTAACGTATATGAAATAACCTTTGAAAAGGAGTAATACATTATGCAAAGATTACCATATAAACTAGCTCAAAACGATTTGGAATTTATTTTATGTGAATTATCCGGCCGATTAAAAAAGAAAAAAATAATCAATTACCTAGCCAGACAAGATAACCCTGACTACATGAAAATAGCTAAATATTTAAACGATAATAAAGTAAATGTATTTCCATATAAATTTACAGAGCAATACAAATCTTCTGATATTTCTATCAAAAAAGATAAGACAAGTAATTTATATTTTACAAATTATCATAATTTTGATATTTATTTAAAACCTGCATTTACAAATAAATACCGTGCTGCACGCTACTTTAAAAATATACTACTTGAACAGGATAAACATTCACCACACAGATATACAACAGAAGAATTTCATCCTCAAAAAGATAGTGTAATTTTAGATATTGGTGGTGCTGAAGGTTTTTTCCCTATTGATTATATCGACGCTGTAAAGAAAGTATACATTTTTGAATGTTCTAATGAATGGATTCAGGCACTGAAAAAAACATACAAAAACTACAAAGACAAAGTTGTCATAATTAAAAAATTTGTTTCATCCTATTCTGATGATACACACATTTCCCTTGATGATTTTATAAAAGAAAAACATCTTGAAAATGATAATTTATTCATTAAAATCGACGCCGAAGGAAGCGAACCAGACATTATCAAAGGCGGATCATTTCTTTTCTCTTCTAAACAATCAATTCAACTTGCACTATGCGTCTATCACTGTGCATGGCATGAAAAATATTTTAGGAAACTATTTCATAACTGGAATATCTGCTCATCGAATGGTTATATGCTATACTATTACGATTTTTACTTCTCAGAACCATATGTCCGTACAGGTGTCCTAAGGATATGGAATTAATATATACAAAAACACTAAGGTTTTAATCTAATAAAGCCTTAGTGTTTTTTATTTATTGTCTTTATTTTAGCTTTTTCTCCTCAACAATATATCTCGGTCTTTTCTTCGTTTCAAGATATATTTTTCCTACATACTCCCCAACTATTCCAATGCACATAATCTGCATACCTCCAAACAGACAAACTAATACAATAATGGTCGTCCATCCTAATACGGTATGCCCAATTAAATGGCCTATTATAACATAAATCAAAAATATTACACTAATGAATGCTGTTATAAATCCAAGGGCTGTAATCATTCTTATAGGTTTAACACTCGTTGATGTTATGCCATCTATTGCAAAAAAGATCATTTTCTTTAAAGGATATTTGCTCTCCCCTGCATATCTCTTACCTCTGTCATATTCCACAACAGAACTTTCAAAGCCAATCAATGGTACAAGTCCACGTAAAAATAAATTTACTTCTTTATATTGCTCCAGTTCCTCTACTGCCCTCTTGCTCATCAAGCGATAATCAGCATGATTATAAACTAATTCAACTCCCATCATACGCATCAATTTATAAAAAGCTATCGCTGTCGTCCGTTTAAAAAACGTATCAGTCTTTCTGGATTTTCTAACTCCATAAACTATCTGAGAACCATTATAATATTCATCTACAAATTTATCAATAACATCTATATCATCCTGCAAATCTGCATCCATTGATATAATCATGTCCGCATGCTCTTTTGCCTCGAACAGACCTGCTAACAATGCATTCTGATGTCCTCTGTTTCTGGATAGCGTTAATCCGGTAACAAATTCATTTTCGTTATACAATCGCTCAATAATAGCCCATGTATTATCTTTAGAACCATCATTTACATATAAAATGCGGCTTTTTTCCGATATGCGCTCTGTCATAATTAAATTTTTCAATTTTTCTGTTAATCTTTTTGTTGTTTCATCAATAACTGCTTCCTCGTTATAGCAAGGTACAACAATATATAATGTATCTCTCATACTTTTTTATGTTCACTTTCATAGATTTTATATGATAATTTCCAATTATACTTACTCTTATCTTTCTGCTAATCATACGTCCTATACGCCAACCGGTAGAACACCATGATCACCTTCACAACCCATTTCGGCCAGAATTTCTCGAACATGCTCTGGTCTTCTATCTCGCGATTGTGATTCTCTATAAAATCTTTACTGGTGGCGCCATCATGGACGCGGTAATGTCCCAGTACCATATCCATATATAAGAACCTTCCCGGCTGGCATGCCAGCTTGTAGAAGGTATCCCAGTCGAGATTAAACCCATATTCCGATGTAAACACAGTATCACCAAGTCGTTTCTTGTTATATGTAACAAGCGGACATACGATTGAATTACCCAGACAGAGAGTTAATTTCTTCCGCCAGATTTTATTCGCCTTTCTACGATTCTTTACAGGAAAACGAAGAAGCCTTCGGATTTTACTGTTTACATCCCGCTTGCTACTGTCCCCATGCTTGATCGGTGTATAATCAGTATAGTATATGCTCCAATCATCATATGTCTTTATACATTTTAAGAAAGCGCGGACATACTCCGGTTCATACACATCATCCTGATGAGCAACAGTTACATAATCTGTCTTTGCATGATTATATGCATAATTCCAGTCTGCCTGTATTCCCTGTCCCGCTTCTTCGTTTACATATACAGGAATATGATATTTCTCACCAATATTTCTGATATGTTCATTAGGCGTTGATGTATAGATTTCGATATTTGATCTTACAGTCTGTGCTACCAATGACCGGATACATTCTTCCAGATATGGTGACTCTTTATAAGCACAGACAACAAATGTGTGATTCGTCGAATGTCGCATTACTATATACTATTTATGGAACACTATATGATCTCTAAGTCAATTAATGATCCATTCCTTTCTTTTAACTCATTTATCATTTTAATGCAAACAGGCATGGAATACAACTAAAACGTCATATTCCATGCCTATTCTATTTCTTTATATGATACATATCTGCATCTCTGTTATTCGCTAACAGTTACTTATGCGATATCTTCCATCATATATTTATTTCTTTGTGATATATCCCTGTGCCTTCAACAGCTCTGCGCAAAGAACAGCACCACCTGCTGCACCTCTGACTGTATTATGGGATAAACCAACAAACTTCCAGTCATATACAGTGTCTTCACGAAGACGGCCAACGCTGATTCCCATACCGTGTTCAAAGTCAACATCCATTGATACCTGTGGACGATTGTCTTCTTCCAGATACTGGATGAACTGCTTTGGTGCGCTCGGAAGCTCAAGTTCCTGAGGAACGCCCTTATAGGATACCAGCTTTTCGATCAACTGTTCCTTTGTAGGATTCTTCTTGAACTTAACAAATACAGCTGCTGTGTGTCCGTTTAATACAGGGACACGGATACACTGACATGTGATAACCGGTGTTGTTGCAGGAACGATCACACCATCCTCGATCTTACCCCAGATACGAAGTGGTTCCTTCTCTGACTTTTCTTCTTCTCCACCGATATATGGAATGATATTTCCAACCATTTCCGGCCAGTCCTTAAATGTCTTACCTGCACCTGAAATTGCCTGATATGTGGTAGCAACTACCTCATATGGTTCAAACTCTTTCCATGCTGTAAGAACCGGCGCATAAGACTGGATGGAGCAGTTTGGTTTTACTGCTACAAAGCCTCTGGTTGTTCCAAGTCTCTTCTTCTGGAAATCAATGACCTTCATATGCTCCGGATTGATCTCAGGTACTACCATAGGAACATCCGGTGTCCAGCGGTGTGCTGAGTTGTTGGATACTACAGGAGTCTCTGTCTTTGCATATGCTTCTTCGATCGCCTTGATCTCTTCCTTTGACATATCAACTGCACTGAATACGAAATCTACAGTTGCAGCAACCTGTTCTACTTCATTTACATTATGAACGATGAGCTTCTTAACGCCCTCCGGCATCGGAGTATCCATCTTCCATCTGTCGCCAACTGCCTCTTCATATGTCTTTCCGGCACTTCTTGGGCTTGCAGCCACTGTTACAACCTCAAACCATGGATGATTCTCTAATAATGCTATAAATCTCTGTCCTACCATACCGGTAGCACCAAGAATACCGACTTTCAGTTTATCACTCATTTTTACTAATCTCCTAATCTTTTTTCTTAGATCGCACGAACTTTGATAACGCCATCAATTGCAAGTAATGCATTGATATCGTCTTCTGTAGGAACCTTATCAATATCAAGGATTGAATATGCATATTCACCCTTTGCCTGACTGATCATTCCTGATACATTTCCACCCTGCTTTGCAAATACTCCGGTAAACTGTGTCAGCATGTTAGGAATATTCTTATGGCAGATCGTAACTCTGGCAGTGTCACCGCATACACCCATATTTACATTTGGATAGTTTACGGAGTTCTTGATATTACCATTCTCCATAAAGTCCTTGATCTCCTTGCATGCCATGATCGCACAGTTATCTTCAGATTCTTCTGTGGAGGCACCAAGGTGTGGTAATGCGATTACATTTTCTGTACCTGCGATTGCCGGATTTGGGAAATCTGTTACATATTTTGCTACCTTGCCACTTGCAAGTGCTGCCTTGATATCTTCATCATTTACAAGAACGTCTCTTGCAAAGTTCAGGATTCTGACACCATCCTTCATCATTGCAAATGCATCTGCATTCAACATTCCCTTTGTTGCAGGAAGTGCAGGAACATGGATTGTGATATAATCACATTCTTTATAGATATCTTCTACATTTGTAATATGTTTGATGTATTTGGATAAGCCCCATGCTGCATCAACTGATACAAACGGATCATAACCATATACTTCCATTCCAAGTCTGACTGCGATATTTGCTACCTTGGCACCGATCGCTCCAAGACCGATAACACCGAGCTTCTTGCCGGCAATCTCATTACCTGCATACTGCTTCTTCTGCTTCTCAACTGCTTTTGCAAGGTTCTCATCAGAAGCATTGTCCTTTACCCAGTTGTATCCGCCCATCAGATCACGGGAAGCAAGTAACAGGCCTGCTACAACCAGTTCCTTAACACCATTTGCATTTGCACCAGGTGTGTTGAATACTACAACACCCTTTTCTGCGCATTTATCAAGCGGAATATTATTTACACCTGCACCTGCTCTTGCAACACACAGGAGTTTATCTGAAAGCTCCAGATCATGCATGGATGCGCTTCTTACCAGAACTGCATCTGCGTCTGCATAATTATCCGTTATTTCATATGTATCCGGTAACAACTCCATGCCACATGCAGCGATCGGATTTAAACAATTCACTTTAACTGCCATTTTAAATTCTCCTTTATTATGAATTCTTCTCTTCGAAATCCTTCATGAATTCTACTAACTTCTCAACACCCTCGATTGGCATTGCATTGTAGATGGATGCTCTCATACCACCAACAGTTCTGTGGCCCTTCAGGTTTACAAAACCGGCTTCTGTTGCAGCCTTTACGAACTTGGCATCTAATTCTTCATCACCTGTAACAAACGGAACATTCATTAAAGAACGATCCTCTTTTACTACAGTCCCCTTGAACATCTTAGAGCTGTCTAAGAAATTATAAAGGATTGCTGCCTTCTTCTCATTGTGCTCTTTCATAGCTGCAAGGCCACCCATCTCTTTTACCCATTTGAATACCTTGCCACAGATATAGATACCGTAGCATGGTGGTGTATTGTAAAGAGAATCTGCATCTGCCTGTGTCTTATACTTTAACATGGTTGGTGTGAAAGGCATAACGTCATCACGGATCAGGTCTTCACGGATGATAACAACTACTACACCGGCCGGGCCTACATTCTTCTGTACACCAAAGTAGATCATACCATAGTCAGATACATTGACCGGCTGGGACAGAATGTCAGATGACATATCTGCTACCAGGATCTTGCCCTTTGTATTTGGAAGCTTGTGATATGTAGTTCCATAGATTGTATTGTTATGACAGATATATACATAATCTGCATCCTCATCAATCGGAAGATCAGAACAATCCGGAATATAGGAGAATGTCTTATCTGCTGATGAAGCAACAGCATTTACCTTTCCATATTTTTTAGCTTCTTCGTATGCTTTCTTTGCCCACTGACCTGTGATAATGTAATCAGCTACACCATTCTTCATAAGGTTCATAGGAATTGCAGCGAACTGCTGGGAAGCACCACCCTGTAAGAATAATACTTTGTAATTATCAGGGATTTCCATGATATCACGAAGATCCTGTTCTGCCTCTTTGATGATCGTATCGAATGCTTTCGATCGATGACTCATCTCCATAACACTCATGCCTGTTCCTCTGTAGTCAAGCATTTCTTCTGCTGCTTCTCTTAATACAGATTCAGGAAGCATGGATGGACCTGCTGAAAAGTTAAATACTCTTGCCATTTTTTATCTCCTTCTTTATTAAATATTGTTATTTTTAATTATCAAGATCTTTGTCTGTGAAACAGGTGTCGATCGCAGCACCCGGAGCTACCATAGGCCATACCTTATCATCGGAATCGATCATAACATCCAGTACGGTCGGACCATCTGCTGTCAATGCCTTCTTAAACTCTGTTTCAAACTCTTCGATCGATGTGATCTTACTTGCATTTGCACCAAGTGCTTTTGATACTGCTACAAAATCAACAGAATCATCTAATACTGTATTCGAATACCGCTGTCCGTAGAACAGATTCTGCCACTGTCTTACCATTCCGAGAACGTGGTTATTTAATACCACCTGAATGATCGGTACTTTATAACGAGCCGCTGTTGCGATCTCGTTCATGTTCATACGGAAGCATCCATCTCCTGCGATATTTACTACAGTCTTATCCGGTCTGCCATATTTTGCACCGATAGCTGCACCGACGCCATATCCCATAGTACCAAGTCCTCCTGATGAAAGGAAGGTTCTTGGCTCCTTATAAGTGTAATTCTGTGCCGCCCACATCTGGTGCTGACCTACATCAGTAGTGATTATAGCATTTCCTTCGGTAATTTCATAGATTTTTTTGATAGTTGCCGGTCCATTTAAGTGATCCATGTCGTATGTAACCGGATTTTTCTCTGTTAAATCCTTGATTTCTGCCATCCAGGAACGATTTGACTGAGTTGGAAGTTTACTGTTTAATATCGTCAGAACTTCTTTAGCATCACCCACAATGCTTGCATTTGCCGGAATATTCTTATCGATCTCGGCTGCATCGATATCAATATGAATGATCTTTGCATTTGGTGCGAACTTGGAAGCATTTCCGATTACACGGTCGGAGAAACGTGCTCCTACCACGATCACAAGATCGGATCTGGATACTCCAAGATTCGATACCTTGGTTCCGTGCATGCCGATCATGCCGGTATAACGCTCGCCGGTACCATCATATGCACCCTTTCCCATAAGTGTGTCACATACAGGTGCATCTACCTTCTCGGCAAATTCTTTTAATTCTTCGGAAGCTCCTGAAATGATCACTCCGCCGCCTGCCATGATATATGGTCTTCTGGATACTTTGATCATCTCGATCACTTTATTTATATCTTCTTCCCGGATCGTATCTGTCTTACGCTCGATCACTGCCGGTTCTTCATATGTATACTCTGTCTCTGCAGCCGTAACATCCTTTGTAATATCAACAAGGACAGGACCCGGTCTTCCACTCTTTGCGATCCTAAATGCACGACGGATCGTCGGTGCCAGATCTTCTACATTTTTTACGATAAAGCTGTGCTTTGTGATCGGCATTACAACACCTGCAATGTCGATTTCCTGAAAGCTGTCCTTACCGAGCATATTTACTCCGACATTTGCGGTGATCGCAACCATCGGAACGGAATCCATATATGCAGTTGCAATTCCCGTTACAAGGTTTGTTGCACCGGGACCGGATGTAGCCATACAGACACCGACCTTACCTGTCGCTCTTGCATATCCGTCAGCGGCATGTGCTGCCCCCTGCTCATGTGATGTAAGTACATGCGTGATCTCTTCCTGATGCTTATATAAGGCATCATAGACATTTAAGATCGCGCCCCCCGGATACCCGAACACAATATCAACACCCTGTTCTTTTAAACATTCAATTACTATCTCAGAACCTGATATCTTCTTTGCCATTTTCCTTTTGCTCCTTTAATACTCTCTACTTATCAGCCTTTGGTACCTCTAAGATTGCTCCACGGTTTCCTGATGTTACCATAGCGGCATATCTTGCAAGATAACCGGTTGTTACCTTTGGTGTTCTTGGCTTCCATGCAGCCTTTCTCTGTGCAAGCACATCATCCGGTACATCCAACGTGATCGTTGTATTGTTAATATCGATCTTGATGATATCTCCCTCTTCTACCAGTGCGATCGGACCACCAACGGCTGCTTCCGGTGAAACATGTCCGATGGATGCACCACGGCTGGCTCCTGAGAATCTTCCGTCTGTGATCAGGGCTACTGATGATCCAAGTCCCATACCTGCGATCGCTGATGTAGGATTTAACATCTCACGCATACCAGGGCCTCCTTTCGGTCCTTCATAACGAATAACAACGACATCACCGGGTACGATCTTACCGCCCTTGATCGCTGCAATCGCATCTTCTTCACAGTCAAATACTCTTGCAGGTCCTTCATGCACCATCATCTCAGGTACAACAGCGGAACGCTTTACAACAGAACCATCCGGTGCAAGATTTCCCTTTAATACTGCAAGACCACCGGTCTTACTATATGGATTATCCAGTGTACGGATAACTTCCGGATTCTTATTTGCTACGCCATCAACAGCTTCACCGATCGTCTTACCGGTTACTGTCATACAGTCTTCATTTAACAGACCTGCGGATTTTAACTCATTCATAACAGCATATACGCCACCGGCCTCATTCAGATCTTCCATATAAGTAGGACCTGCAGGAGCCAGATGACACAGGTTCGGTGTCTTGGCACTGATCTCATTTGCATAGGAAATATCAAAGTCAAACCCGATCTCATGTGCGATAGCCGGAATATGAAGCATGGAGTTGGTAGAACATCCAAGCGCCATATCAACGGTTAATGCATTGATGATCGCTTCTTTTGTAATGATATCTCTTGGTCTGATATTCTTTCTGTACATATCCATAACAGCCATACCTGCATGCTTTGCAAGCTTCAGACGCTCAGAATACACCGCAGGTATCGTTCCGTTTCCAGGAAGTCCCATACCAAGTGCTTCTGTTAAGCAGTTCATGGAGTTCGCTGTATACATACCGGAACAGGAACCGCAGGTAGGACATGCCTTACATTCAAATTCATTTACATCTTCTGCTGTCATGGTTCCTGCCGAATAAGAACCAACAGCCTCAAACATACTGGAAAGACTGGTCTTATGACCTTTTACATGACCTGCAAGCATAGGACCACCGGATACAAATACGGTAGGTACATTTACTCTTGCTGCAGCCATTAACAGACCGGGAACATTCTTATCACAGTTCGGGATCATAACCAGTGCATCAAACTGATGTGCAGTTGCCATTGCTTCTGTAGAATCAGCGATCAGATCTCTGGTTACTAATGAATATTTCATACCGATATGTCCCATAGCGATACCATCACATACTGCGATTGCGGGGAACATGACAGGTGTACCACCAGCCATGGCAACTCCCATCTTAACTGCCTGTGCGATCTTATCCAGATTCATATGTCCCGGAACGATCTCATTGTAAGAACATACGATACCTACCAGCGGACGTTCCATTTCTTCCTTTGTCATACCGAGTGCATTAAACAGGGAACGATGTGGTGCCTGCTGCATTCCAACTTTTACATTATCACTCTTCATCTTCTATACTCTCCTTTATTTTATGCGTTCTGCAATTAAATCTCCCATTTCAGAACAGCTTACCGGTGTCATTCCTTCCGAAATGATATCACATGTTCTGTAACCATCTACCAGTACCTGTTTTACAGCCTGCTCTACTGCATCTGCTTCCTTATCCAAGTCAAATGTGAAGCGAAGCATCATAGCTGCCGACAGGATCGTTGCGATAGGATTGGCCTTGTTCTGTCCTGCAATATCCGGTGCTGATCCGCCGCTTGGCTCATACATACCAAACTTCGTCTCATTTAAGGATGCAGACGGAAGCATACCAATCGAACCTGTGATCATGGATGCCTCATCGGAAAGGATGTCACCGAACATATTCTCTGTTAATACAACATCAAACTGTGCAGGATCTTTTACAAGCTGCATTGCACAGTTATCAACTAACATATGTTCATAGCTTACTTCCGGATAGTCCTTTGCCACTTCTTCTACGATCTTTCTCCATAATCTAGAAGAATCCAGAACATTTGCCTTATCTACAGATGTAACTTTCTTTCTTCTCTTCATTGCGATATCAAAGCCCTTGATCGCAATACGACGGATCTCGTTCTCATTATATACAAGATTATCATGTGCAGTTAACACACCATCGATCTCCTCTGTACTTCTTGCTCCAAAATACAGACCACCTGTCAGTTCACGCATGATCATCATGTCAAATCCACGATCTGCGATCTCTTCCTTTAACGGACAGGCACTCTTTAACTCCTCATAAAGATTTGCCGGTCTTAAGTTTGCGAATAAACCAAGCTCCTTACGGATCTTAAGAAGTCCTGCTTCCGGTCTTAAGTTTGGAGGGAGCTTATACCATGGTGAGGTTGAAGTATTTCCACCAATGGAGCCTAACAATACGGCATCCTTTGATTTTGCTACTGCTACTGCCTCATCTGTAAGCGGTACTCCGGTTGCATCGATTGAGCATCCACCCATCAGTATCTGCTCATAATCAAATGTATGACCATATACTTCACCGACTTTATCCAGAACCTTCATTGCTTCTGTTACGATCTCAGGGCCAATACCGTCACCCTTGATCACTGCCAAATTACATTTCATCTTTTATTCCTGCCTTTCTTTCACCGAGTAATGCACACCAAGTAATGCAACCTCGCCTTGCGGCTCGGTTTGTGCTGCGCACTATACATTTGAATAACTCCTATGCTATATGCAAGCACGCTTGCATAGCATAGAGTTATTGGCATATGCCTTTTCTTTACCAAGTAATGCAACCTCGCCTCTCGGCTCGGTTTGTGCTGCGCACTATACATTTGAATAATTCCTATGCTATATGCAAGCAAGCTTGCATAGCATAGAGTTATTCAAATGTGCATTACTTGTTATTAATGTAGTTAATCAGGCCTTCATTCTTAATGATCTCCTGCATGAATGGAGGGAATGCCTGACCCTTATACTGAGTACCCTTTGTCTTGTCGTAGATGATACCACTGTCAAAATCAATCTCTACTTCATCACCATTCTCGATACCTTCTGCTGCTTCCGGACACTCAATGATCGGAAGTCCGATATTGATCGAGTTACGATAGAAGATTCTTGCAAATGTATCTGCAATAACACAGCTTACACCGGATGCCTTGATCGCGATCGGTGCATGCTCTCTGGAGGAACCACAGCCAAAGTTCTTCTTTGCTACGATGATATCTCCTGCTTTTACGTTGTTTACAAATTCCTTATCTATATCTTCCATACAGTGTTTTGCAAGCTCCGCAGGATCTGATGAATTCAGATATCTTGCAGGGATAATAACATCTGTATCTACGTTGTCACCATATTTGTGTACTGTACCATATGCTTTCATAGTCTGTCTCCTTTTTTCTATGAAGTTTGTGTTATTAATATAATATATCTGCATTGAGCTGTTCTAGCATACCAATCTGGGGTCGCTCCCGCTTAACTCAGTCTGCAACGGTACTAAGATGCCGCTACGCACCATCTAAGGACCGGCGACTTCGTATTCCCCTGATTGGTAATGCTAAACAACTCTGATGCAACATATATAACGCTATTAATAACCCAAACTTACTATTCTAATGTTATCTTTATAATCCAAGTTCTTCCGGACTGCTGATCTTGCCTGTGATCGCTGATGCTGCTGCAACAGCCGGGCTTGCCAGATATACTTCTGAATCAACATGGCCCATACGTCCTACAAAGTTACGGTTTGTTGTGGATACGGCTCTCTCACCTGCAGCCATAACACCCATATGTCCACCAAGACATGGTCCACAGGTAGGCGTAGAAACTACAGCCCCAGCCTTTACAAATATCGTCATAAGTCCTTCTTCGATACACTGTAAGTATACTTCCTGTGTTCCGGGAATCACGATGACACGAACGCCAGGTGCTACCTGTCTGCCCTTGATAATATCTGCTGCAATACGCATATCGGAAATACGTCCATTTGTACAGGAGCCAATTACTACCTGATCGATCTTGATATCGCCAACTTCATCAATTGTCTTTGTATTCTCCGGCAGATGTGGGAATGCAACTGTTGGACGAAGTGTGGAAAGATCAATCGTATACTCTTCATCATAAACCGCATCAGCATCTGCTTCATACTTCTTGTAAGCCTTTGTGGAATGTTCCTTCATGTATGTTTCTGTTAATTCATCCACCGGGAAGATTCCATTCTTGGCACCTGCTTCGATCGCCATATTTGCGATTGTAAAACGATCATCCATGGTCAGGTTCTTGATACCGTCACCAACAAATTCCATAGATTTGTATAACGCGCCGTCTACACCGATCATACCAATGATATGAAGGATAACATCCTTACCGCTGACCCAAGGTGCTTTCTCGCCTACAATATTGAACTTGATCGCAGATGGTACTTTAAACCATGCTTTACCTGTCACCATACCGGCTGCCATATCGGTACTTCCAACACCGGTTGAAAATGCACCAAGTGCACCATATGTACATGTATGAGAATCTGCACCAATACAGGTCTCGCCTGCAACGATCAGTCCCTGCTCCGGCAACAGAGCGTGCTCAATACCCATAGAACCTACATCAAAGAAATTCTTGATCTGATTCTCTGCTGAAAATTCTCTGACGCATTTACAGTGTTCTGCACTCTTGATATCCTTATTCGGTGTAAAGTGATCCATTACAAGTGCAATCTTATTCTTATCAAATACTTCTTTCTTATTGAATTTGTCCATCTCATGAATTGCTACAGGTGTTGTAACATCATTTCCAAGTACAAGGTCCAAATCTGCCTCGATCAACTGTCCGGCTTCCACGCTGTCAAGTCCTGCATGTGCAGCTAAAATCTTCTGAGTCATTGTCATACCCATGTGCTTTGTCCTCCTGATCCAAAATCTTATTTTGCAAATAACTGTCGCTATTTCACGCATTTTGTTATTGAATATTTTTATTGATTTTACCACACTGGCTGGTATAATTACAATATATAATAGTAATACATTGTATAACTTATATTTATAATGATATTTAAATATACAAATCTTATCAGGAGGAACGCCATGATTAATAATCTGAATTATTATAATGTGTTTTATATGGTTGCTAAGACCGGCAGCATCAGCCGTGCCGCAAACCAGCTCTATATCAGCCAGCCTGCTGTCAGCAAGGCGATCAGTAATCTGGAAGAAAATATGGGAATCGCACTTTTCGTCCGCAATTCCAGAGGAGTTGCTCTGACCGAAGAAGGGACGATCCTGTACGATTATATCGAACGTGCTCTGGATAACATTGTAAAGGGCGAAGAAAGTCTGAAAAAATATAACGAACTTGGGATCGGTCATATCCGTATCGGTGTCAGCACCTCTCTCTGCAAGCATATCCTGTTGGACTACCTGAAGCCCTTCATCAAGGATAACCCGAATATCAAAGTCAGCATCGACTGCCACTCCACCAAAAATACGATCCGACTCTTAAAAAATGAGGAAATCGACATCGGTCTGATCTGTGAAACGGAACTGCCTAAAAATATCACTTATTCCCATGTCCGCTCCATCCATGATATTTTCGTGGCAAATAGTGATTATATCGACAATTTCCCATACCGGGAGACGGAAGCCGATCCGGAAACGGACGAAGAAACAGCCGATACACAGACGAAGGCTGCCGGCTATCCGGTATTTTCCGGTTCTATCATAGGAAACCTGATTCCGCTTATGAATGTACAGCAATCTGTTTCGGATTCCGAATCTCTAACTGAAGAACATATCCGAGATATCTTCCGTCACTCTACGCTTATGATGTTAGAAGAAGCAAATGTAACCAGAACCCATGTTGATAACTACCTGAATGAACATTCATTCCACTGTAACCAGCTTCTTGAAATCAATAACATGGATCTCCTGCTTGACTTCGCAGCGATCGGTATGGGAATCGCCAGTGTTGTCCGGGAATTCTCTGAAAGCTACCTGAAAGATGGTCGCATCGTAGAAATTCCCCTTCCAACACCTATCCCAAAAAGAAGTGTCGGCTTCGCCTATTTGCAAAACCGACACCAGTCAAAAGCATTATGCACTTTTTTAGATTATTGTAAAATATCTTAATCTATTCTCTTACTTGAAGTAATCTACACCACTTTCAAAGATCTTCTGGTTCTGGTCACCATAGATATTCACTGCAACCGCACGACCGGTACGCTCTGAATGTCCCATCTTACCAAGTACACGACCATCCGGGCTTGTGATACCTTCGATCGCATAGTAAGAACCATTGACATTGTAGTACTCATCCATTGTAGGGTTACCATTCATATCAACATACTGTGTTGCAACCTGACCATTTGCGAACAGCTTCTCACACCATTCCTTGCTTGCAACAAATCTTCCCTCACCATGTGAGATTGGAATTGTATATACACCGCCAAGTTCAGCTTCCTTTAACCATGGGGACTTGTTTGTTACCACCTTGGTATAAACCATCTTGGACTGATGACGGCCGATGCTGTTGATCGTCAATGTAGGTGAATCATCTGTCTGTGGACGGATCTCACCGTAAGGAACCAGTCCGAGCTTGATCAGTGCCTGGAATCCGTTACAGATACCAAGTGCAAGACCATCTCTCTGCTGTAACAGCTTCATAACCTCATCTGCGATCTTCGCATTACGGAATGCTGTTGCGATGAACTTACCGGAACCATCCGGTTCATCACCTGCGGAGAATCCACCCGGGAACATGATGATCTGTGACTGGCTGATTGCCTTTGTAAATGCATCTACTGAATCACGGATGCCCTGTGCAGTCATGTTACGGAATACGATCGTCTCAACCTCTGCACCTGCACGTTCAAATGCCTTTGCAGAATCATATTCACAGTTTGTACCCGGGAATACAGGAATGAATACCTTTGGCTTTGCAACCTTATTCTTTGCTGTATATACGGTCTTTGCATCAAAGAGACCTGTCTCGATCTTCTTCTGTTCTACACCTGACTCTGTCGGGAATACCTTCTCCAGTGTCTTTGTCCATGCAGCAAGTGCTTCATCCATTGTAACTGTTACATCACCATAGGTGAATGCTGCACTGTTATTTACAGTACCGATCTTCTTAACCGGAATACCAAGTGTATTTACATTCTCCGGCTTCACTTCAAGGATGATTGAACCATAATCCTTGGAAACCAGTTCTCTCTTTGTAATACAGGTATCAATATCTACACCCAGTTTATTACCAAATGCCATCTTGCTGACAGCTTCGATCATACCACCAAATCCTACAGCGTAAGCAGATTCTACCTTGTCTGCAAGGATTGCCTGATGTAACAGATCGTACATGGCAAGTACATTCCGGTATACAGGGATATCATTTTCATCTTTTTCTATATCAAGCTTAACAAGCACATTGCCTGCTTTCTTAAGCTCCGGTGTAACCACGTCCATGTAGCTTGCAACATCAACTGCGAATGAAACAAGTGTCGGAGGAACATCGATATCATTGAAGGTTCCTGACATACTGTCTTTACCACCGATAGACGGAAGTCCAAGTCCGACCTGAACATCATATGCACCAAGCAGAGCTGCAAGTGGCTGACCCCATCTGTATGGATCTGTTCCGAGTCTCTTGAAATACTCCTGGAAAGTCAGACGGATCTTTGATACATCACCACCGGCTGCTGCGATCTTTGCTGCAGATGTAACAACTGCATATACGGAACCATGATATGGGCTCCAGCTTGACAGATATGGATCAAATCCATAACTCATCATTGTGATCGTATCGGTCTTACCCTTCATAACAGGAAGCTTTGCGATCATTGTCTGTGTCGGTGTAAGCTGGTACTTTCCACCATATGGCATCGTTACTGTGCCTGCTCCGATCGAACTGTCGAACATCTCAACAAGGCCCTTCTGTGAGCAAACATTCAGATCTGACAATGTATCGATCCATGCTTTCTTTACATCTTCCGGTCCTTTTACAGAATCGAAATAATTATCTGCCTTTGCAGGAATCTCTACCTTAACATCTGTTTCCTGATGTGCGCCATTTGTATCAAGGAATGCACGGGAGATATTTACGATTTCTTTTCCTCTCCATGTCAGAACCAGTCTTGGTTCTTCTGTTACTTCTGCTACAACAACGGCTTCCAGATTCTCTTCATCCGCATACTTAAGCATCGTATCTACATCCTTTGGATCTACTACGATAGCCATACGCTCCTGAGATTCTGAAATAGCAAGCTCTGTTCCATCCAGACCTGCATATTTCTTTGGAACCTTGTCCAGATCTACAACCAGACCAGGTGCAAGTTCTCCGATCGCTACGGATACACCGCCGGCACCAAAGTCATTACATTTCTTTATGATAGAAGCAACTTCTTCTCTTCTGAACAGTCGCTGGATCTTTCTCTCTGTTGGAGGATTACCCTTCTGTACTTCTGCACCACAGGTCTCAAGAGACTGGCTGTTATGTGCCTTGGATGATCCGGTTGCTCCACCACAACCGTCACGACCGGTACGTCCGCCGAGAAGGATGATCTTATCTCCCGGATCAGAATTCAGACGTTTTACCGCACGTCTTGGAGCTGCACCCATAACTGCTCCGATCTCCATTCTCTTTGCTACATAATCCGGATGATATATTTCATTTACAAGTCCTGTTGCAAGACCGATCTGGTTACCATATGAGCTGTAACCTGCTGCTGCGGTCGTAACGATCTTTCTCTGTGGAAGCTTTCCAGGAAGAGTATCCTTTAAAGACTTTGTAGGATCTGCTGCTCCGGTTACTCGCATAGCCTGATATACATATCCTCTACCTGACAACGGATCACGGATCGCACCACCAAGACAGGTAGCAGCACCACCAAACGGTTCGATCTCAGTTGGGTGGTTATGTGTCTCATTCTTGAAGAACACGAGCCATTCCTCTGTCTCACCGTCTACTTCTACAGGAACGATGATACTGCAGGCATTGATCTCATCGGATACTTCCATATCGTCTAATTTGCCTGCTGCCTTTAACTGCTTCATACCCATAAGGGCTATATCCATCAGACAGATGAACTTATCATCTCTGTCCTTGTACATTTCTTTCATCTCTGCCCGGTAAGCATCAAATGTCTTCTCAAGCATATCCTTATAATCACCATCATCAAATTCAACATTTGTAAGCTCTGTTGAGAATGTGGTATGACGGCAATGATCAGACCAGTATGTATCCAGCACACGGATCTCTGTCATAGATGGATCACGCTTCTCTTCACCCTTGAAATACTTCTGGATATGAAGGAAATCCTTAAATGTCATCGCAAGTCCGAGGGAATCATATAACTCCTTTAACTTGTCCTCTGCCATATCCTTAAAGCCATCAAAGACAATAACATCGGCCGGTTCTTCATACTCGGTAACAAGTGTCTCAGGGATCTCCATACCACAGGCTCTGGAATCTACCGGGTTGATACAGTATTCCATAACTGCTTTTAACTGCTCATCCGTTACATTACCGGATAAAATATATGTTGTGGCTGTCTTTATGATAGGATCTTCATCTTCATTTAAAAGCTTAACACACTGTTCTGCTGAATCTGCTCTCTGATCGAACTGTCCCGGAAGGAACTCAACAGAAAATACCTTATCTGTATCTGCCATTGGAAGATTATCTCCCTCGTAGATCATATCGATCGGTGGCTCTGAAAATACTGTAACCAGCGCTTTTTTGTATGTTTCTTCAGACAGATTCTCAATATCGTAACGAACCAGTACTCTTACATACTCGGCATCGATATTCAGATAGTTCTTGATCTCGTCATGAAGTTCCTTTGCCTTAACTGCATAGTCAGGCTTCTTTTCAACATAAACTCTCTTAACTGTGCTCATAAAAACCTCCATTTTTATCATATGTTTTTTCCCATATTCCGGGAATTCATATTATTACAAGCGTTTTACAACGCCTATGATACCACTTTTGAAATTCATTGAATAGCTTTTTTCAGCTTTTCTTTTCAAATTGTTGCTGTTTACCGAATAAACCTCAAAACAGCCATCTTTAATTGTGCAGTCTGCGGATAAGCTTGAATACCACTGAATTCTGATAGATCATCGGTGCATTCTGCGCATAGAAAATAATTCCATCTGTCGGTGCGTAAATATCGGCTGCGATCTCTCCGGTCATCGGATTTATAACATTTGCAATAACATTTCCCCGAACCACTTCATCTCCCGGACTTACAAACCGCTTTAAAAAACCACCGGATTTATCCGACTTGACAGACAGCAGCTCCTCCTCATCAAGAACAGTCGATATATAACCTGCATGACAGTTGTACCGGATGATTCCCATTCTGGTCAGGAATCGGAGTACTGCTGAAACCGCATGTGACGCACTCTCACTGTCAATCTTCTCCGTCACACCGGAATATACAGAAAACGCCTCTGTTCCTCCGATCTGCCAGTTATAATTTAAAGTTGCCTTATCATATGCCCTCGGTTCTGCTGTCAGAACATAAGGAAGACCGAACAGATTGGCCAGACTGGTACTCTGCTTTCCCGTCTCCATCATTCTGACATGCGGGATAAATTCTCCATCCATATAAAAGCTTGCAAACTGTATTCCATACGCATAATCTTTTACTTGATCCATAACCGCTGCCGCTATTCTGCTGGTCGCCTGTCCCTCCGGATTTCCCGGAAAAGCACGGTTCACATCAGAATTATCAGAGATCCAGTATTTTTTACCGACATTAAAGGAACTGTAATTTAAAGATGGGATCAACAGTATCTGTTTTCCCGATACGATTGCTCCTCTTGTCTCAAGTTCGCTTAATTTTTTCGACAGCAGGGAACAGATATATAACTGCTGGAATTCATTTCCGCGCATAGCTCCCATGATACATGCTGCCTTTTCTCCTGTTCCGAAGCTGAAGCCTTTAATGGAATATTCTCCACGATAGGCGGTGTTCATCGTATATATGATCTCTTTACGCATTATTTGTCACACCTCCAAATATTCTGGCAACCAGCGAACCTTCCTCGATCACCGGATAAGCGCGAAGTGAGAATACCACGCCTCTTCTTGGTGACAGGATCGTCTCTTCGACAGAACCGGTCAGTACATTTACGATCTGTCCGATCACATCTCCCTTTTCGACTACGCCTGAGTGCTTTACCTTTGGTATAAAGATACCACTGCTCTCCGCATTCACAAAAGAAACATCCGTATCTCGGGCAATCTTCGGCATATGTGTATTATATGCGCAGCCGTCCCAGATCCCCATATATTCCATCAATGAAAATAATCCTTCAACGATCTGATCCGCATAGTCATAATCGATCATAAGTGCAACACCTGATTCTACGACCATACTCTTTACTCCGATCTCATTTAACGAGTATGCAAGGCTTCCTTCCATAACGGTAGAGGATGGATGCACCCATACAACATCCGTATTCATTCTGGCAGCATACGGAAGAATATCATCAGCAATATCCGAATTCACCCGTACCTGGGGCAATTCTTTCAAATATACGCTGCTGGAATGCAGATCGACACAGATATCCGATCCTTTAATATCCTGCAGCACAAGTGCCGCCGTATATTCTCCGACCGTTCCTTCCGTCGAACCCGGAAATAATGTATTCATATCAATATCAAACACCGGTACATCCCTTACCTGTGCTTCCAGTCCCATAGGATTAATAAACGGATACACATCCACAATTCCTTTTAATTTGTCAAAATCCTTTTTGATCCGGCGGATCACCTCATAACAGATATACTGTCCTGCTACTTCATCTCCATGAACACCGGAAACAATACTTAATCGTTTTTCTTTTCCTGTGGCAAAATCAGGTGCAAGATGATTCTTTTTTACCCGCATTACCTCATCGATCAGCATATCTGCTGATGCTACTGTTTCTATCATACCTTCATCCTTGTCCTTCTATTTTAAATACTCCTTCTGCAAATCGAAGCATTCTTTTCCTACGCAGTAAAAGACAGGGCACCCAAGTGCCCTGTCTGCATATTGCTATTATGTTCAGCACCTTATCTATTATACACATTTCTCACTTCATACGTCAATAAACAAGAGGCTGATTTTGGGTTAATTAAGCTCTTTTCCGATACTCGATCCGGAGCTTATCCGCGATCAAAGCGATAAATTCCGAATTAGTAGGTTTGCCCTTTCCCGCATTTACCGTATATCCGAAAATATCGTTGATCACATCAATCTGTCCACGATTCCATGCAACCTCGATTGCATGTCTGATCGCACGTTCTACGCTGGATGATGTGGTTTTATACTTCTTTGCAATACTCGGATACAACAGTTTCGTAATGTAATTCAACATATTCACATCATTTACTGCCATTATGATTCCTTCCCGGATATACTGATACCCTTTGATGTTGGCGGGAATCCCGATATCTCTTATGATATCTGTTACATCACTTTCGATGTTATTCGCCACATTATCGGTCATACTTTTATTCGGGATGCAGATCAGATCATTGGACATCTCAGCAAGTATCTCCTGTTTTCTTTCATACATCTGTTTTAACCTGGCGACAAGCTGATCTGAATTATAAGGTTTCAGAACATAGAATGAAGCACCCAGATCAAATGCACAACGGATCAGCCTCTGTGAGCCCACGGAAGTAATTACCACAAACAATGTTTCAGGACAATTCCCCGAATCCCGAATCGTTTCCATTACTCCGAGTCCATCCATTACCGGCAGGCAGATGTCTAGCAGCACCACATCCGGCTGATACTTCCTGATCGACTCAATTGCACTTTCTCCATCTGTTACTTTGTCGACAATTTTAATGTCAACTCTTGATGTATTTGCGAGTAGCTGTTTTGCAACCAACTCACAATCTCCATCTGCGATGATTATACTTATACCCTGATTGTTCATCTTCAATCCCCCTTAATTCTATTTTTTTTTGAAAAATCGACTGTTTTCTAAGTATATTTGTCAAAATCCAATTTGTAAAGAACTTCTCAGGTTTACCTCATGTACCCCTGAGAAGTGAAATTTGCGCCATTTTTCGACATTTGTCGACAAATAGTAACGCAACCCGATATTTTAGGAAATACTTTTTAAGGTATACTCCGGTTTCCGAATCAACTGACGATTATCCAGACGAATCTTATCTGCAATCAGTGCAATAAATTCCGAATTTGTAGGCTTCCCTTTACCTGCATTGATCGTATATCCGAACAGGTCGTTGATCGTATCCATGCTGCCTCTGCCCCATGCAACTTCGATCGCATGGCGGATAGCTCTCTCTACCCGCGATGAGGTTGTCCCATACTCCTCTGCAATCGATGGGTATAACTGTTTTGTAATGGAATTCAATATATCCATATCTTGAACAGCCATCAATATAGCACTCCGAAGATACTGATATCCTTTTATATGAGCAGGAACACCGATCTCATGAATAATATCTGTTACGACTGCTTCTAAAACCGTGCTGTCATTCTCCGGCTCTACCATATTCTGATAATTGTCATTCCGTTTTGCTTTCATAACATCGTCAATTACTTCCCTGACTTTTCTGTCATCATATGGCAGATCGAGAAGCCTTAATATCAGACGATCAGCGATCTTATAGTAAATAAAATCCAGATATTGTTTATGTGTCTTTGAGCCGCATAAAATAAATTTTACATTTTTCAGATTTTTATTATGTATTACTGATTCTGCTATCTCCAGTACATCTTTTCCCGGTAAGACTTCATCTAAAATGACAATATCCGGATTCTTTTCGGCAATTCCCCTGACAGCATCTTGTCCGTTGTCACATATCCCCACCAATTCATACGTTGCAACTGACTGTATAATATCCCTTAACTGTTCGATTTCTCTTTTGTCGCGCTTTACCATCATTATTTTTACATAATTCATAATGTCCCTCCTGATCTTCTGCCTTGGACAACATTATAGTACCTTGGTTCTGCCTTTGGAATATCCTACTCTCCGCAAGTTGCGACAGCTTTTCGCCTCTACGGAGTAATTCTGTATGATCTCGACATAATCTAAGATGAAACGCGGGGAATTATGTCTAAATCCGAACAAAAATAAACCAACCCTACAGCCTGTATATATTTACTACGCAAAACGCTTGCGCTCGATTCTCACGCAACGGTACTAAGTTCGACGTAAATACGTCTCACTAAGGACCGGCGATTGAATAGGTTTGCTTCGTAAAATATACAGGCTGCAGGGTTGGTTTATTTTTGTTCGGATCAATAAAGTTCTTTGTATATCTTATAAACCCTGTCACGATCAAGCTCTACGAAATTATTCGCCATCAGACGCCCCTGATTCGTCATTACAGAATCTGTGAATTCGACAAGATCCTCTTCTGTTACTCCATACTCATGTAAAGCCTTCTTCGGAATCAGGATATTTAACAAATTCTCCAGAGACTCATAGACATTTTCAACATCACAGCCAAGAATATCTGCTATAAAAGAATTAAGCTTCGCGATCTCCCCATCCTGTTTGATCTCCATATAGTTCTTCATAACTCCTGTAAACATGGCATAATTAGATTCTCCGTGTGCCACATGATAGGTTGCTCCAAGCGGATAGCTTAAGGCATGTACTGCTGCGCATCCCGCATTTCCAAATGCAATACCGGCGTAGTTAGAAGCTACAAGGAAACGATCTAATAACGGAATTCTTGCATCCGGACCCTTATCCCGAATCTCCATATAACCATGAAGGATCATATCAATAGCCTTATAACCGAACATTCTGGTATATTCATTGCCCTTTGGTGATAAGCTAGATTCAACCGCATGTACCAAGGCATCGATCGAGCTGGTTGCAAAGAAACGGAACGGCAGTCCTGTCAACAGCTCCGGTATCAAAACAGCCGAATCTCCATACATTTCATCAACCGCAAGACCTTTTTTAGTTCCACGGCTGTTTAATGCCAGAATGGCTATATTCGTCACTTCAGACCCGGTTCCACAGGTAGTTGGAACCAGCACCAGCTCTTTGTCCTTTTCTATCGGAAGTTTACCATCATAAAGGTCTAAGATCGGTGACACATACTTTAATGCAAACAGCTTGGAGATATCAATAACTGTTCCTCCGCCGATCGCGATAATACGCTTATGCTCCCCCTTAATATCCTTATAGATTGCTTCTGCCATATCGTCAGACGGTTCACCGGCTCCGTATTTTTCCTGATAAATAACATCACATTCCAGATTTAACTTCCCGAAGAATGGCTCATAGATATATTCGTTTGTGATAACAAGATCACCTTTTTCGATATGAAATTCTTCTGCAAATTTCTTACATGTATCATACTTGTAAATCGTTGGTTTAATCATTAGCTGTTTCATGCGTATCCTCCATTCGTCTTCTTATTATTTTTGTATCACAATTTAGTGCTCACATTGTACCACTTTAGAATGAAATTACAATTACCCAAAAAGAGCATCTTTTTCAGATTTATGTCAACCTGAAAAAGATGCTCTGTCATATTTTTATTGCTGTTAACCCGGATAAACGCATTAATTCTCGTCATCATCAAATGCCTGAATATATCCTAATGTCTCATTATTTCGATCCATGGAATACGAAGGATCAATAACTGCCTGAATGAAATCCGCACCGCCTGATTCGATCGGAACCACATGCAGTCCCAGCCGTTCTTCTACCTGATCCACCGTCATATCATCTAAAAATACCTTTTCTCCCATACGAAGCATATTCGACGGAATAAGCAAGGCTTCTCCAAGATCAACACCTGCGTCCTGTATCTCCTTTAACTGTGTTGTCAGATCGATACCGGTGATCAGTCCTGAAACAGTGATCGTTTCTCCAAAAAAATCATTTCTGATACAATACACCCGGATCGTAAGTCCCGGGAACGCCTCCATCAGACGATTTGCAAAATTATCGATCGTACTGTAGGTCAATTTACCGGTTGCCATACAGACCGTTCGATGAAAAGTCTCCCTCCTGACCTGATAATCAGGTGCATCCAGCATCTCCCGATATGCTTCATCAAATTCTTCTAAGAATAAGCGCATCATTCCGACACCGTTTTCCAGCTGGATATACCCATCATATCGTTCCGCCTCCGGGAAATCCCTCCCGGCCGTTATATACCATTCGTCACTTGCATGGATAAAATGAAGAGAATATTGCTCATAGAATTCTTTCTGATAACTCTCGATCAGATCAATGACCTGTCCCGCTTCTTCCTTCGTAAATAATTCTAACGGATACAGCCCCTGTCTGTATTTCGTAAGTCCTGCCGGGACAACAGATACACTGCGCATGAAAGGCAGATATTTCCCCAGATCCCTGATACTCCGCTCAAGCTCCGCTCCATCATTTACATGCTTACAGAGAACGATCTGGCCATTCATCTCTACATGTCCTTCAAACAGACGATCCAGATATTTTAACCGGTCGCCTGCAAAACGATTATGCAGCATCTTACACCGCAGATCAGGATTGGTCGTCTGAATAGATATGTTGATCGGTGCAAGCTGCATCTTTATAATACGGTCAACATCCTCATCTGTCATATTTGTCAGTGTGATATAATTTCCCTGTAAAAAGGACAGACGGGAATCATCGTCTTTAAAATAAAGTGTCTCCCTCATTCCCGGAGGCATCTGATCAATAAAACAAAACATGCATTTATTGGTGCAGGATCGATAATCGCTCATAAGACCATTTTCAAATTCCACACCCAGATCATCATCATAATCCTTTTCAATCTCAAGCAGCCATTCTTCTCCATAGGATTTACGAATCAGAACCTCTATATATTCATCTTTTATCATGTATCGATAATCGAATACATCTTTTATCTCTTTATCATTTATTGCAAGCAGATAATCTCCCGTTTCAATCTCCATTTCTTCCGCTATGGAGCCGGGATAGACTACAGTAATTAAATGCTCATTTTTTTTCAACGTAGTTCCTCACTCATATTCTGCTTATTCTACGCTCTCAACAGCCGCTTCCGTAGGTGCTTCCGTCGGTGCCTCCGTTGGCTTCTCTGTAGGGGCTTCCGTCGGTGCCTCTGTAGGGGCTTCCGTCGGTGCCTCCGTTGGTTTCTCAGTAGGCTTCTCTGTAGGGGCTTCCGTCGGTGCCTCTGTAGGTGCCTCCGTTGGCTTCTCTGTAGGGGCTTCCGTCGGCTTCTCTGTAGGTTTCTCAGTTGTTACTTCTTCTGTTGTTGATGCTGTCGTAGGAGCCTCAGTCGGATTCTCTGTTCTCTGGCTCTCTGTTGAGGTGGTCGAAGGCTCATATGTTCTATTCTCTGTCGTTGCCTCAGCTGTCGTGCTTGTCCGGTCATCATTTACATTTGTAGTAGGAAGCGGGGCTTCCGTTACTACATTCTCTTCCGTATCTTCTTCTGCCTCTGCTTCCGTGACCGAAGCTGCTTTCTGTGCCTTTTCATACTTTTTCTTATTATTATGGAAGAACACTCCGAAAAAAGTATATTCACAAACGATCAATACACCAAGTACAACAACCGCAATATGAATAGCACGAATTCTTTTCGCTTTTTTATCATTCAAATCAGAATCGTATTCTTCGTCTTCTTCGTATTCTTCTGTTTCGTCTTTCTCTGAAGCTTCCGGATCATCTTCGGAATCATATATCTCATCCTCCGAATCATCCAATACTTCAGAAATATCCAAATCATCCTGAAATGGATCCAGTAATTCCTGATCTTTATCCATAAAATCCTCCGAAATCATTACAATTTTTCATAAGTTTTTTAATTTTTTTATACATTTCTTTTACAAACATGTATAGTATAATACACCTCTCAAATTCTGTAAAACCATTTTGTTAAAAATTATAAATCTTTTACAATTTTCACATTTTAGATACAATTTTCATGATATAACCGGTCAGGTACGAAGTCTGTCAAATGTATTATAGATATTCAATATTCCATATCCCCATTCACGATTTGGATATTCTCTCGCATAGACATACCCACTTCCCTCATGTACGATATTCTCGATCGGAGCCTGATCCGTTCCCGGTCGTATCGTTCCACGTATAAAATAATTCCTGATCTGGTTTCCATTAATAAAACGTGTAATATCACGATCTCTTACCCATTGCAGGATCAATGCTGCACAACCGGCACAATGGGCTGCTGCAACCGAAGTCCCTGATCTTCGTACAAATGTGCGTGCTTTTCCCGGTCCATAGACATCCACTCCCGGTGCGACAAAATCAGGCTTGATATCATCTGCTGCTGTATATCCCCTGCTGCCATTCAAATAAAGACTGTTTGAATAATGATCATAGGCACATACGCACATAGGAATAACTGCCGTCGCAGGATTCGTAAGTGTAGTTTCCGGTGATGGACTTACAAATCTGGTATTCTCCGATAAAAATCGTGTGATCGGCAACCATGCATGAAAAGATTTATCGGTATCTCCCACACCATAGACACGTATTCTCCACAGACCGTTCGGCGGATCAAAGAAGCGCATCATGATCAGATCTTCTCCCGACTGATCCTCGACCAGAAAATAATCAACATAGATGATACCTCCACCAAAGATCGGACGTATTGTCTCACTTTTATCAAATCGGGGTGGAATCTGGCTCACATATTCCCCACCCGGAATCTCAAAAGCAACTGAATATATATTAGGAACCGCTCCCCATATCTCAAGGGTAAAGCTGTCATTCCCAGTTACATTGATCTCCATCTCCGTATATAACCGATCTCTCGGTATCATACCATGAAAATGATGCCCTGCGATGCCCTCATTTCCTCCCGCAACAGACACTGCAATTCCGGTCATAATACCAACATTTGCAATCAGGGATTCCAATGCCGATGCTCCTGTATGACTTCCACTGTTCGAACCGACTCCAAGCAGTATCGACAGATATTTCTGTTCTATGCTTGCCTGTCTGCATAAAAAAGAGATGCCCATCATAATATCATTTTCCTGATAGGCATCTACATCTTCCGGTACACCATAGAGTCCTCTGAGATTCTGTTTTGCCTGTTTTAATTTGACAATTACAAAATCTGCCTCCGGTGCGACTCCTGTAAAATCATCGGTCTTTCCTCCGGCCGCTATCCCGGCAAGAAAAGTTCCATGTCCGTTCTCATCCTGCAGAACAGAAGTACCGTTTCGGATCGCTTCATTTATCTCATCTCCGGTATACACGGTTCCATATCCGGGAAACTCTCCGGTCTGTTCTCCTCCCGGCACGGACTGATCCCATGCAGCAAGAATCCTCGTCTGACCTACCGCATTCTGAAACAACGGGTTCTGTATATCAATTCCGGTATCTATGATTCCGATAATGATATTCTTACCTGTCAATCCCAAAATATTCTCCTGCTGTACATTCACTGCTCCAACAGCCTCTACGCTGCTGGTATCCATCAATCCGTATAACTTGGGAAACAATGTATATTCCAGTCTGGAAAAACTCTCCATATAATCATCCGGTTTCGGACGGTATAACACGGCAAACCGCTCATCTATAAAATTAACACATCCTGTATCTTTATAAATATCCAGAACCGTTTCGGTTTCTCCATTGTATTCAATCAGATAGTCCACATAATCTTCCCGGTAAGCAACATCATCGCATATCATATTTTAGATCCTTTTTCCCTTTATAATAAACATATTCCGAAAAAGGCAAAAATATATTTCCTAGATCACATTTCCCTGTAATTTCTTATCGATCTGCTTCTTTAATATGTCATACTGACATGGTCCGGTCTCTAAAATGATCGTATTGAACTCTTTTACATCAAATGCATCACCGAGCTTCTCCTCAGCATAATCCCGCAGTTCCTTCAACTCATAATATCCGGTTGAATAGCTCTGGTATACCGCAGGATCCCCCACTAATGTATAGTAAAGCTCATCTGCACTACCGGCATCCATGCCCTGTTCCGTCAGGTACTGCTTCGTCTCATCCAATGACCATCCCTCGTAATTAACTCCGAGGTCAATTCTTCCCATGATCAGATAACTCATCTCATCATTCAATTTATACAGATCTGCAATGGCATCTCCATATGACTCTTCTTCATACTGATAATAGTACAGGGAATCATAACATGCATACATCGCCCAGCCCTCTTTATAACCAAGAAAACTCATAAGGGTTCTTACCGGTTCCGGATCTGTAGACATATAATATGCATTCTGAAGCATATGTCCCGGATACCCTTCATGTGCCAGAGTTGTCCACATACCATCTGTATGCATGCCATTGTAACGGATCAGATTGTTATCCGGATCATCAATAGCAGGTGCCATATAATAAGCTAATACATCGTCCATGATTGTTTCCAGACTCTTATCAAGCGGCTCTGCCTGATAATGTATGGTTCCGATATCCGGATAGTTCTCCGATGCGTCCTCCATCATCCGATCGATCATATCAGAAGCAGACATCTCATTTGTAGCTGCAAAGATATCATCATAATTGGATGCAAAATATTCATAAGCATCTTTATTCATGAAATACACCTGATAAATATCTGTCATCAGGTTCTTAAGCTCATTATCTAACATATCGATCACTTCATCCGCACTCTTTGAAGTCCCTGCATATGTCTTCAGCAGATATTCATAATACTCTTTACCCCCTTCATAGTTACAGATCCCCATCCGGTTCTTTCCTGTTCCCTTCAGGTCTGTAAATACAGTTATGATATTCTCAAAAGCAGGAATAAGAGAATTCTGAACAGCCTCTTTGTTCTGCTCTTTGAATTCCGTCTTTTCCTCATCAGACAGAAAATCAAGTCGATCCATATTATCGTTAAATACGGTCACCATAAAATGATCATCTTTATTCTCTATAAAAGTCTGACATTGATCGATCACCTTCTGACAGACTTCATCACTCATAAAATATCCTTTCTCAGATTTTTCTTTTTCAAAATCCAGATATTCCTGAAAATACTCCGGGATCTGCCCCAGTAATTCTATATATCGTTCAACATCACCCTTATCATCAAACCGATAGTCGGTAAACATCGAAGCAATATTCGCCTGAAGTCCTCTCATCGGAGAAAACGGTTCATACAGATATACATTATCATATACACCTGCTGCAACGTCAAAATACTCATCAAGCACATCGTATGTCAGCTTCTGGTCTTCTGTCAGACATGCTCTGTCAATTTTCTCCAGTTCATCTACCCACTTATCAAATTCCGCCTTATCTTCCTTGATTCCTTCTTCGGTCATGCCCGGGTCACCGAGTGTCACCTCCGGCTCCTCGATTCCATAATCTGCACCATTTTTTATAGAATAGTTATAGGTCATTGTATCTTCTGTAACAGCATCTTTAAAATAATCATCCAGATACTGTTCAAATTCCTTCTGCACCTTCTCTGCATTCTCTGAGAAAACTTCCTGTTCCTCCTCAGTTGTTACAGTCTCGGTTGTTCTATCTGTTCCCTGACCGTCCGAGAGATGCTTACGCTCTCCGCTGTCTTCTCCACAAGCAGAAAGTGCCAACGTCATTGATACACATAAAGCAGCTGCCAGAATCTGCCTGCGGCATCTGAGCATTTTTTTCTTAAACATACCTTTCTCCTTTTCAAACCTTTCCCTTTATCTTACCCAAAGATACGCCATTCTATTTATTTTCTGTTGCACAGGCTTCGATCTGCAACGGTTCTACACCACGCAGCTCAATGATCGGGCTGCCTTTACCATTTACATAATCACCTGTTATGGTCACACGCCCGATGCTGTCATCTCTCGGGATCTGATACATGATATCTAACATAAATTCTTCAATGATCGCCCGGAGTGCTCTTGCTCCTGTATTCTTCTTCATTGCCTTTTCCGCAATTGCTTCATATGCCGAATCATCAAACTGAAGATCAACTTCATCGAGAGCCAGCAGCTTCTTATACTGCTTTAAGATCGCATTTTTCGGTTCTTTTAAGATTTTAATATACATGTCCTTATCCAATGCATCCAAGGTGAACAGAACCGGAAGTCGTCCGAGGAACTCAGGTATCATACCAAATTCACGGAGATCCTCATTTGTCACCTGTTTTAAGATATTAGGATCCTTATCATACTTGTCCTTTAAGTCTGCACGAAAACCGATCGAGGACTGCTTATTCAATCTTGCTTTAATAATATCTTCGATCGCCGGGAACGCACCTCCACAGATAAATAAAATATTCTTTGTATTCATCGTCGTCATCGGAACCATTGCGTTCTTACTTCCCGAACCTACCGGAACCTCAATCTCTGCTCCTTCTAAGATCTTCAGCAAGCCCTGCTGAACGGATTCTCCGCTTACATCACGGCTGTTACTGTTCTGCTTCTTTGCAATCTTATCAATCTCATCGATGAACACAATTCCCTTTTCAGCCTTTTCTACATCATTATCTGCTGCCGCAAGGAGCTTGGACAGTACACTTTCTACATCATCACCGATATAACCTGCCTCTGTAAGCGTCGTTGCATCCGTGATCGCAAGTGGTACATTTAACAGCTTCGCGATCGTTTTTACGATATAGGTCTTTCCACAACCGGTAGGTCCCACCATCAGCATATTGGACTTTTCAATCTCGATGTCGTCCATAGAATCTGTAAGCACCCGTTTGTAATGGTTATATACCGCAACAGACATTACCTTCTTGGCATATTCCTGACCGATTACATATTCATCTAACATTGCCTTGATCTTATGCGGTGCAGGTATGGTCGCAAGTGACAATTCTTCCTCTTTTTTCTTTGGCTTTTCTGTTTTTTTCTTAACCTTCTGCTTTTGCGGAATATCCGTTTGTCCCATAAATCTGGAAAGATCGATATTTCCAAAATTCGGCATATTCGAAAGATCCAGGAACTGCATTCCCCCGAATCCGTTATTATTCATTGTATCCATGGTTTTCTGCATACAATCTGCACAGATATGTATATTACCCGGCATATCGATCATCTTACCGGCCACGCTCTCCGGTCTTCTGCACAGATAACAGTATTTCTCGTATTCATCCTCATGCTTGTCTTCTGTTTTATGATCATCAGACATGGTCTGACCGGTCAGTTCTTTATTCTCATCATCATTTCTATAATCAGACATTTTTATCCTCCACACTTTCGTTTTCTGCCTAAAAAAGCTATCTATATTACATCATATAACTTTGCTACATGATACCACAGATTCCACCTATATGAAAACAGTATTATTTCCGGTAAAGCAGTTAAATTTTTCTAAATAAATTTCATGTCATCCGCATCTGTTAATTTAATTAAGTACAATTGCTCTTATATCTCTTTGTGCCTCTGCTTCTTCTTCAGATAATATACAAAATCTTTCATTATGCCCTACCTGTAGAAATGAAAAAAAGAATATGGTATCATATTCTCAGTTACAAGTATAGAATGGAGGGTTATATATATGAAGAAATTATCAATTATTGTCCGTTCTGAAAAACTGGATGATGTAAAAGCCATTCTGGACGAATGCGGGTCAACCGGTGCTACAGTATCAAATATTATGGGATATGGAAATCAGAAGGGTTATAAAACAACATACCGCGGAAGTGAATATGTGGTCAATCTGATCCCGAAGATCAAGATTGAAACCATCGTCAAGGATGATGTTGCGGACAACATTATCTTTAAGGTATGCGAAAAGATCTCAACCGGAAAAGTAGGCGATGGCAAGATCTTCGTCTATGACGTTGCCGACGTCATCCGTATCCGTACCGGGGAACACGGTGACACCGCCTTATAAAATCTATCCGGCATACAAACAAATCCGCTGTACTATGCCACACTGTTATGAAGCAAACCTTGTCCGAGGCCGGTACTTAAGTTGCGTCTTTTGCAACTTTATGTACCGCTGCACGAGGACTAGAACGGAAGTGTTTTGCGGAATAACAGATGTGGTATAGCACAGCGGATTTGTTTGTAGTCAATTATTATAACCCGCGGGCTTTGCGAACACAGGCTTTCATTGCTTCGATCACGGAGGAACGGAAGCCTTTTTCTTCTAATACGCGGACAGCTTCCATTGTCGTTCCACCCGGGGAGCAGACCTGATCCTTTAATTCACCAGGATGCTTTCCTGTCTCAAGTACCATCTTTGCGCTTCCAAGAACAGACTGTGCCGCGAACTTATATGCCTGCGCTCTTGGCATTCCATCTGCTACTGCCCCGTCTGCCATTGCTTCTATAAGAATATAGATATATGCAGGAGAGCTTCCGCTGACGGATACACAGACATCCATAAGGTTCTCCGGTATCGTCTCTACTTCACCAAAGCTTCCAAGGATCTGAAGAACTGTTGCATAATCTTCATCGGTAACATATTCATTCCGACATGCACCTGTCATGCCCTCGCCTACCAACGCCGGTGTATTCGGCATCGTCCGTACCAGCTTCACATTCTTACCAAAACAATCCTGTAACCATGCAAGAGTCTTGCCGGGTGCGATACTGATAATAATCTGGTTATCGCTTACTGTATCTTTGATCTGTTCGATCACTTCCTGATAATACTGTGGTTTTACCGCCAAAACAACGATATCACTGTTCTTAACGACTTCCGAATTATCCATCGATACCTTAATGCCCAGTTCTCGCTGAACTCGTTCCAATGTTGTCTTTGTCTTTGCCGAAGCCATGATATTTTCTTCTTCAATAATCTGCTTCTTAATAATTCCTTTTATGATAGCTGTCGCCATATTGCCACATCCGACAAAACCGATCTTCATATGCACATTCTTCCTTTCCTTTTATACAGAAAAAGCAGCATCCTTATGTTAAGAACGCTGCCCTTCAAACTATTTATAGATTAAAGACTGTAAGAACCTGATTCTCCATCAGCTGTATAGTATACCATACCTGTTTCTGGCTGGTAATATACGTTCAATTCCTTAACTGCCTTATTGCCAAGTGCTTCTTTTGCTTTTGCTACAAGGTCAGAAACATTGATCTGACCATTGTTATATTCAACGAAAACTGTCTCAGTTGTCTTAACTGCTGCCGGTTTCTTTGCTGCAGGCTTTTTAGCTGCAGGCTTCTTTTCTTCGGCTTTAACTTCTGTTTTTGCCGGTTCAGCTTTAGCTGCTACGGTCTTAGCTGCCGGTGCTTTCTTTGTTGCCGGCTTCTTTTCTTCTTTCACATCTGCCTTAACCGGTTCAGCCTTTACTGCTGCCTTTGCTTCCTTAGCAGCTTCTGCCTTCTTTGCTGCCTCAGCCTTTGCCATAACGCCTGCTACGGTTGCCTTTGCTGTTACAACTTTCTTTGCATCTTCAGTCTTCTTTGTAGCCATAATTAAAACCCTCCGTTTTAAATCTTATTCTATCATTTTACGTACGCCTAATTTTATTTATGTATATCTTACTCAAGCTAGATTTGATAATACTCCATTTTCCGTGTTTTTTCAATATAGGTGCCTGTTTTTCTACGTTTTGTCTCACATCATGTGTTTTTTTCAAAAATACAAAGTCATATTAAACAATAAAAGCTACCGAATTTTATGAACTTTGGTAGCTTTTATGGTCGTTTTATACAATTTGTATAATTAATTAGTGAGAATTTTGACTATTTCGTTTAATTTCATACTATTGGAGCCTTTTAATAATACAATATCCTCCGGCTTCATGATTGCCATGAGATACAACGCAACCTCTTCATTATCCATAAAGGAGAAGGTCTTTGCATATTTTGTATCACATTCATCTAAAGCTTTCTTGATATCAAGTGCTTTTTCTCCAACCACGATCACTTCATCAATCTTCTTATCTCTAAGATATTCCCCGATCTGTCTGTGATAAGATACACTGTCATCTCCGAGTTCATTCATGTCGGCAAGGACTGCATATTTTTTCCCTTTACAGTCCAGATCACAGAGTACATCAATGCTTGCCTTCATCGAATCCGGGCTTGCATTATAAGTATCATCAAGGATCGTATATCGATTCTCCATACGAATGATCCGCTGTCTCTGTCCTTCAAAATGTTCGAAAGCCTTTGCGGCTGTTGCCATCGGAATCCCGAGCTGATATGCAACTGCGATTCCCGCCAGTGCATTCCTTACATTATGTTTTCCCAGTACATCCATAACAACATGAACTGTCTCGCCATTATGCGTACAGTCAAACTCCATACCCTGCTCTCCGCATTGTACATCGGATCCCTGAAAATCACAGACCTCATCGATACCGAAAGTAAGTGTCTGACATGACATATCATCTTTTATCTCCCGCAGTAACGGATCATCACCGTTTAACAGCAATAAGCCATTCTCCTTCATATGATTCACAATAGAAAGCTTCTCGTCTCTGATGTTCTCCTGCGTCTTCATAAATTCTATATGTGCAACACCGATCATTGTCACTACACAGATTGATGGTCTTACGATATCAGATAATATCTCCATCTGTCCCGGTTCACTGATACCCATCTCGATCACCGCTGCATCATATCCGTCTGTCATTCTGGAAAGCGTCATTGGTACACCGATCTGAGAATTCTCATTTCCATTTGTCTGAAAACAATGTCTGCCTGTGCCGACAGCCGCTGCGATCATCTCTCTGGTTGTTGTCTTTCCCACACTTCCGGTCACTCCGATATATGGAATATCATATCGACCGCGGATATCTTTTCCAATCGCCTGAAGCGCTTTCATCGTGTCATCAACACGGATAAACGGCTTCTCCGAAATAACGACATTATCATGCTCTGATGTCAGAGTTGCCGAAGCTCTCTCCATCGCCGGCTCAATAAAACGATGTCCGTCAACTTTATTACCCAACAGAGGAATAAATAAATCTCCCGCCTGTGCTTTTCTTGAATCAATACACAGACCTTTAATCGGTGTATCTTCATCGCCACAGAGCAGGAACCCTCCTGTTGCATTCACAATATCTTTTACTGTAATATTTTTCATTTCCCCTATCTGCCTTTCCAGAACAGTTTCATATTTCATATAAAAGCATGCACTGCATGCAGGCCAGTAAAAAAAGCCTGCGTCCATTTTATCACATATATATACGAATTTCCAGTATTCTTGTGTACATATTCCCATTTTGAAGAAAGATTAAGGTTCTTCCTCTCTTTTCCAGAAATTCTCCACCTTCTGAGCAAGCCGGTCAAAATTTCCAAATACCGCATCCTGCCATTCCACCGGAAATAACGAGTTATATTCCCCGGTGCCAAATCGTTCGTCCAATAACAGGATCACTCCGGTATCATCTTCTGTCCGGATCACCCGCCCGGCTGACTGGAATACCTTATTAATACCCGGATACAGATACGCATATTTAAAACCGTCAACAGACGAATCCGCATTTGTATCCGTCCTCTTTCCGGTATTGAAATAATCCATCATGATCTTTCTCTCATTGCACACCTGCGGAAGTCCCGGTCCTACTACAACCGATCCGATCAATCTGTCCCCGGTCAGATCGATTCCCTCAGAGAATATACCACCCATGATACAAAAGGCGACTACATTCTTTTGTGATGAGAAATGCTCCAGGAATGCTTCTCTGTCTGCCTCTTTCATATTCTGTTCCTGACACAGCAGTTCCATAACAGAACAATCTTCAGCCGTCATCTGCTCATAGACCTCCCGAAGCATCTTATAGGATGGCAGAAATACCATATAATTGCCGGGATGTACTTTAAACAGATGTCTGATATACTCTGCCACACGTTTATACTCCTTTACCGAACGTCTGGTATATTTCGTAGATACATCCACGCCGACCATGATCTGTCGTTTCTTCTGATCAAACGGAGAAGGAATATAGATAGCCTGATCGGTATCCGTATCGGACAGCATCTCCATGTAATACTTTACCGGCAGGATCGTTGCCGAAAAGAAAACAGTCGATACCCCCTTATCCAGGCAAAGCTTCAGATTATTCGCCGGATGGACGCAATATAACCGCACCATAAATCTGCCATCCGAAGTAAGCTCATCATAGATCACATAGCTTTCATCGATCAGATCCGCAATATTTAAAAATGTCGTAAGTGCAAAATAAAACTCCAGTATCTCCTTACGTTCCGGGATCTGTTTGTAATCTTCTAAAAATGTCTCCATCGTCGTATGAAGCTGCAGCAGCTTCAGATACAGAACCCCGATATCATTTAGAATCTGATATCCATGCTCCGGACATCGCTTCTTCAATTCCAGAAGCTCCCGGTTGCAGGATTCCAGACCTCGAACAAGCTTCTTACTATATGGCTTTACAAGTTTTTTCACTGCAAGGAAATCTTCTTTATACAAAGTCGCACTGTACATGGATGATGCACGATCCACCAGATTGTGTGCTTCATCCACCAGAAATACATACCGTCCTGTATCATATGCTGTCTGAGAAAAAAACCGTTTCAGATTCACCCTCGGATCAAATACATAATTATAATCTCCAATGATAGTATCTGCGAACAGACTCGCATCCAGACCCAGTTCAAACGGACAGACCCGATACCTTTCCGCATAAGAACGGATAACCTCCCGATCCATTCTTTCCTCTTGCGTGATCATTTCAAATAATGCAGCATTGACACGATCAAAATGTCCCTTTGCATAAGGGCAATGCTCCGCGTCACATTCCATTGTCTCATTCAGACATATCTTCTCTTTGGCAGTCAGCATAACGGAAGAAAACTTCAATCCATGTTCCCGCAGCAATGTAAGTGCCTGATCCGGTACGGTTCCGGCGATCGTCTTGGCCGTCAGATAAAAAATCTTCGATACCAGCCCGGTTGCAAATGCCTTAACGGAAGGAAACATTGCCGCCATCGTTTTACCGATTCCGGTCGGAGCCTGTACAAACAATCTGCGCTCCCCTTCGATCGCCTTATACACACAGGCAGCCATCTGCTTCTGTCCTTTTCTGTATTCATATGGGAATTCCAGTTCTGTAATCGAAGCATCTCTGATTCTTGCATGTGATATGGCATGATCGATCCATTTCATCATCTCATCCACCGTATCATGAAACCATTCCTCAAGAAATGAAAAAGAAAATACATAAAAAAAATGTTTTACCTCTTCACTTTCCAGATTCACATATGTGATCTGTACATTGATCCGATCCAAAGACTGTTCTTTTGCATAAATATAGGCATAGCACATTGCCTGGGCTACATGAACTGTTTCCGGTACTTCGATATCGGCAAGTTTTCTGTACACGCCTTTGATCTCGTCGATCGTAACATCCGCAGGTTCATCCGTTTCCGGCATCTGACCGGTCACTTCGGCAGCATTTGGTTCCATGAGGCTCTCAACTGCTTCCGGATCCGGGCTCTCCGTTTTTTTGAGCAGCAGCCGGTCCCAATATCTGTCCTCTACCCGGATCACCTGCCGCTCGATTTCCTTCTTCTTCCTGCTTCGATTCTTTTCATCTCTCAGATCTATGATCCCATCTGCTCTGCCCTCTATCGTGACATCCAGATCATGAATTCCCTTCTTCATCGTGATCTTTAAAGGAACTTCCGCATCATAATAAGACCCTGCCATTTTCTGAAGCTTTCGATGCATCTTACTTCCCGCATTCATCGCTTCCTTTGACAGAGTCCCATTACTGCTGCTTGTAATATCGCCGCATCTGTATATAAATTCTACCATATGCCTGACCGATACTTTAAATTCCATAATTCTTATTTGTAAACAATGGCTGCTGCCAGCTTCTCTGCTGTCTCCCGATCTGTCAGGATCTCAACCAGTTTCAAACCAAAATCAATAGCTGTTCCCATACCGCGGCTTGTGATCACCTTACCGTCTGTTACTACATTTTCATATGATACTTTCGCACAATGAAGTCCCGCTTCCATTCCCGGATAGCAGGTAGCCTCCTTATCCTTTAAGATGTCAAAGACTCCAAAGGCAGTCGGTGCCGCACAGATCGCTGCAACATATCTTCCTGCTTCATACTGTCCGCATACAAGATTTTTCACCTTCTCATTGGCGATCAGATTCGTCACACCGGGCATACCACCCGGAAGTACGATCATATCTGCATTATCTGCAAGTGCACTGATCTTCTCATCCATCTTTACTGTGATCCCATGTGAACCTGTAACCGTATCCTGATCGTCTGCTGCCACCATAAGGCAGTCAACCTTTGCACGTCTTAACAGATCTACAACGGTTAATGCTTCTACTTCTTCATATCCTGTTTCAAATAACATTCTGACTTTCATCATTCTTCCTCCATTTCTATCTATACTATTCGCCGAGTTTCGACACACCTGTCATAAATGCAAGTCGCTGTTCCTCATTCATACTGCTTAATGCACTGTTATGATACGATCCATCCATCGATACATCTCTGGTAAACCATGCCGGTGCTGCGAAATTATCTGCATCTTCCTTCGTCTCAAATTCGACTTCTGCATAGATCAGTCCCTGATACAGGCCTTCAAAGACATCCAGTTCGATCTTAAGTCCTGCATCCTTTTGCTTATCACCGGTTGTACCCTCTGTATCCGTTAGCGGGATGATATATCTGCGTTTCGTCACCAGATTCCCATCAACCTTGCCAAGCAGTCGTTTATAATCTGCTTCATTCATCGGAAGCTCGAATTCCTGTCGTTCCAGTAATCCGCTCGACTTTACTGTAAGAATATATTGTTCATCTGCCTTTCGGATACGGATCACCGGACTGGTCGAGATATAGCCCTGCTCCAGTTTCTTATATGGATACGCTTCCAGTGAAAACGGTATCTCTTTTATCAGATATTTTCTTTCAATCTCCATAAAAGCCTCCTTTTATATCAGCACTTTATAACCAGTCCTCCGGTGGTGCCGTTGTTCCCACATGGCTTGCGATCCCCCTGTTTATCATAGAAAATGCCAGGATCAAGGTGATCACAAACATAATAGATGACGGTATCAGAAAATCCAGACAGGTATTTACCGATGTCAGCAGCATCGGCAAGGTCAGTCCGTAAAGACATACACGGAATACATTCCCATAAGATAAACCTGTGTGAAGTCCTTTCGCAAGCGTCCGTGCAACGATTGAAAATACAAGTGCAAGGAAGATCATCCTGATCACACTTCCGAACATCATAGCAATATACATAATGATAATCGCAACATAGAACGCCGGTACTGCGGATGCAAGCTGTTCATTGTTAAATCCATCATAGAATAATTTGTCGAGATCCATCGTCGAGTATTCATACGTCTGTCCGCCGTTTATCATTCCCATGACTACATTCTCTTTGCCAAATGCGATATACACGCCATTTGTCTTGATATCATCGAGTGTGATCCTGTCATAATCCGTATTCATATAGATTGTTGCATTTCCGATATCGAGTGACATCTCCGACTCTGCCGTAAGCTTACCATCCTCGATCACAAACTGCGGAACCTTATTCGTGATCAGGTTATTTAACCCTCCCACATGCATGATAAAGGTAATGACACCGATTCCAAACTCGATAAAGGTCAGGATAAAAGCGATCAATATCATAAATCCTACCGTCTTGCTCGCTTTTAACTTCGTCAGATGCTTATAATTTTTCGGGCTGGATACTGCGATAGCTAACTGATCGACCATCGTTACTTTTGAATATTCTTCGTCCATTAGATAATCTCCATTTTTTTCATAGCTTTATAGATTCCGTCTTCTCTGACATCATCCGTTACGAGACGGACTTTCTTCTTCAGATACTCCGGACCTTTTTTCATTATAATACTATTTGGCACATATGCCAACATCGGTTCATCATTACTTCCGTCTCCAAATGCATATGCATTTTCCAATGGCAGGTCAAAATAATCAAGCAGATACCGGATACCGGTTGCCTTCGTATATCCCTTTGGTACGACCTCACAAAAATTTCCCTCTCTCTGGATATACATATAATCTTTTTCCAGATATGTCTTAAACACTTCCAGATACGGAGTGTCTGCATCATACCATGCACAGAACTTATCAAAGATATGATCGTTTGCAGGATCGTCATATTCCATATAGGTGCTGGTCGCTTTAAAATAACTGATCAGTTCTTTTAAATGCTCATTATCGGAAAAAGCAGAGCTTGTAAATACCTTGTCCGCATGTTCATATACGGCATCCATTTTATATTCACGACATTTTCGAATCACACCTGCACAGACATCATATGGCGTAACGTGATGAAACAATGTCTCACCATTATACACAATATGCGTTCCGCAGCCGCAGACAAAGCCATCAAAGCCTGCGCTTCTGATTTCTTCCGTTACATTACAAAATACTCTTCCCGTATTGATAAATGCCAGATGCCCGTTCTCTCTTGCCTTTTGTATTGCCTCTTTTGCACTGTCCGGAAAATACCGTTTTCCATCATCCGTGATCAGAGTTCCGTCGATATCAAAAAAGAGAATCTTTCTTGTCTTATTCATGTCTATTTCCTCCGGTTATTACCGCATAAGAACAAAAGCGTTCCACGCAGTATGAATGCGTTCAGGGTTCTATGACCTTTTTTGCATCATAAAACCCTGAACATTATTTTATGCTATGCAATTTTTATAACTGCTTCATCAGGTCGATCATCTCAAGTGCGCCCATTGCACAATCATAACCCTTGTTACCTGCCTTTGTTCCGGCACGTTCGATTGCCTGCTCAATGTTCTCCGTTGTTACTACACCGAACATAACAGGAATACCGGATTCAAGTGAAACAGATGCGATTCCCTTGGACACTTCATTACATACATAATCATAATGACTGGTTGCTCCGCGGATAACTGCGCCAAGGCAGATCACTGCATCATATTTTCCTGACATAGCCATCTTCTTAGCTACAACCGGAATCTCAAATGCTCCCGGAACCCATGCAACAGATATGTCATCCGGATTTACACTGTGACGTAATAATGCATCCTCTGCACCGCTTACCAGTTTTGATACGATAAATTCATTAAATCTTGCTGCTACAATACCGATCTTGGCACCATTTGCTACGATCATTCCTTCAATCTTCTTCATTTTATTATCCTCCTGTTATTGATTCAATCTCAATATTTACAATTGCTTATTCTCTGTTACCACTAAATCGTTATACATATAATTTCCGGTCCATATACCTTACAGATCAAGTATATGTCCCATCTTTTCTTTCTTTGTCTTCAGATAAAACGCATCGAACTTGCCCGGCTGCATCTGGATCGGTACTCGTTCCACGATCTCAAGATTGTATCCTGACAAACCATATACCTTTAATGGATTGTTCGTAAGCAGTCTCATCTTTCTGACACCAAGGTCAACCAAGATCTGTGTTCCGATCGTATAATCTCTTGCATCCTCAGGGAAGCCAAGCTTCAGATTTGCCTCTACGGTATCTAAGCCCTGATCCTGTAACTGATATGCTTTGATCTTATTGATCAGACCGATTCCACGTCCTTCCTGTCTCATGTACAGAAGCACGCCTCTGCCTTCCTTTGCGATCATCTTCATCGCTGCATCATACTGCTGGCCACAGTCACAACGGGCTGAACCAAGTGCATCTCCGGTCAGACATTCAGAATGAACTCTGCATAATACCGGCTCTCCATCGGTGATATCGCCCTTTACCAGTGCTACATGATGCTCACCATTTAATTTATTGATATATCCATAGATCGTGAACTCACCATATCTGGTCGGCATCTTTGCCTTTGCTACACATTCTACAAATACTTCATGCTCCTTACGGTACTGAACCAGCTTTTCGATTGTGGAGATTTTCAGGTTGTGCTCCTCAGCAAATGCAAGCAGATCGTCCTTTCTTGCCATTGTACCGTCATCCTTCATGATCTCACAGCACAGACCACATGGCTTCAAGCCTGCAAGTCTGCACAGATCGACCGTTGCCTCTGTATGTCCGCCTCTCTCGATCACGCCGCCCGGAACTGCACGTAATGGGAACATATGACCCGGTCTGCGGAAATCCTCCGGCTTTGCATCTTCTTCTACGAACTTTCTGGCTGTAATGCCACGCTCATACGCTGAGATTCCGGTTGTAGTGCTTACATGGTCAACCGACACTGTAAATGCAGTACAATGATTATCTGTATTTGTGATGCACATCTGCGGAAGATTTAACTTCTCCACATAAGAATCATCCATCGGCATACAGATCAGGCCTCTGGCATATTTTGCCATAAAGTTCACATTCTCCGTGGTCGCGAATTCAGATGCGCAAATGACATCTCCTTCGTTCTCTCTGTCTTCGTTATCGAGCATAACGACAACCTTACCGGCTGCCAGATCTGCTAATACTTCTTCTATGCTGTTTAATTCCATCTGTCTTTACCTCCATAGGAACATTTATTTTATAAGAATCCATTCTCTGCCAGGAAATTCATATCTACCTTTTTTCCTGTATCCGGTTCTTCTTTGTCTCTAAAATGAAGCAGCTTATCTACATATTTGCCGATCACATCGTTTTCCAGATTGACCACTGCTCCGGTCTGTCTGCGGATCAGCGTTGTCTCCTCTGCCGTATGTGGAATGATCGAAACCTTAAAGCAGCGATCATCGACATAAGCAACCGTCAGGCTGATTCCATCGATCGTGATCGAACCCTTCTCGATGATATACTTTAACAGCTTTTTATCACATGTTACCGTCACCCAGATTGCATTTTCTTCTCTAGTGTAATCTGTGATCACCCCGGTTCCGTCGATATGTCCGGATACGATATGTCCACCAAATCTTCCATCTGCCGCCATCGCCCGTTCCAGATTTACCTTGCTTCCGGAACTTAAGGTTCCAAGATTGCTTCTTCTTATCGTCTCTGCCATCACATCTGCCGTAAACAAATGCCCCGACATTCCTGTGATCGTCAGGCATACCCCATTGACAGCTATGCTGTCACCGATCTTACTTCCCTGCAGAACCTTGTCAGCCTCTATGGTCAGGCGACCGGAGGATGTGCCTTTTTCTATCTTCTTTATCGTGCCTGTCTCTTCCACAATGCCTGTGAACATGACTGCCTCCTTTTCGGGGACGTTTTTTTGCAAACAGTCATTTCGTCACCCCATTGACTCTTGTTCCGTAAAACGCTTGCGCTCTATTTTCATGTAACGGTACTAAACTCACTGCCCTTTGCAGTTCATTAAGAACCGACATGAAAAAAGGTTTACTACACAAGATCAACAGAGTAACAAACTGACTATTTACAAAAAACATCAACCTGATTAATTAACAACTTACTTGCTGAATTTCTTCTTTTAACATATTAAGTTTCCATATAACTTAACATAAAAAAAGCCGGAGACTATGTCTCCGGCGGGTTGTTTGTTATGAAATGTTGGTGCAGATTTCTTTAATATTTTTTCATTCAACAGCATATTGTAAAACATTCAACTACACATTCCATCATGTCCGTATTCATGTTTTAATTTCAATTTGCTATTGAAATTCTCTCTGCATTCTTCTTTCATCCAGACTTTACTGTCGGCTTTGGATTCTCACCAAATCATGCCTTGCGGCTCGCGGGCTCACATAGATTACTATGTATACCGCCGGTGGGGAAATGAGCCCCGCCCTGAAGACTTCAACATGGTTATATTGGCACAGTTTGTTATATTTGTCAAGCTGTTATCTGAAAATACTGAAGCATGATGTCTGCTCCAAACCTCTGAACGGAACCAAGCTCAAACGGATAGGCTTCTTCCGGTGATTCTACTCCCATACCACCGACCGGTGTATAACCTGCACTTCCTCCAAAGATCTTCGGTGCTATATAGACATCGACCTCTTTTACGATACCTGCTTTTAATGCACTTTCATTTAAGGTTCCGCCACCTTCAAGCAGAATTCCGTCTATGTTTCTTGCGCCGAGCTGTCTCATCAGTTCCTGCAGATCCACATGACCATCCACATTCTCCGTCTCGATGATCTCAACGCCTGCCCCGATCAGCTTCTGCTTCTTATCTGTCTGATCCTCTGACTGTATGGTTGCAAGAATCGTCGGTACTTCAGACGCTGTTCTTACGATCTGTGAATCCATAGGAATCCGAAGTCTGCTGTCGCAAATAATACGGACCGGATTTCTGCCTCCTGCTCTCCTACAGGTAAGTGCCGGATCATCTTTTATCACGGTCTCGCTTCCAACCATGATACCTGTAAGTGCATTTCTCTGCTCCATCACATGGGCTCTTGCTTCTTCGCCGGTGATCCATTTACTCTTTCCACTATAGGTTGCGATCTTACCATCCATAGTCATTGCATATTTCATTACGACATATGGTGTCTTATTTACAATATAATGGAAGAATACCGGATTAAGGCTGTCACATTCTTCTTTTAATACATGTGTGATAACTTCAATCCCTGCATCCCGTAGTATCTGATATCCCTTTCCAGATACAAGCGCATTCGGGTCATCCGATCCAACATAGACTCTGCTGATCTTATGCTCGATGATCGCATTCACGCACGGAGGCTGTTTGCCATAGTGGCAGCATGGCTCCAGCGTCACATACATTTCCGCTCCCGCTGCGTCCTCTGTCAGATGTGCAAATGCATCCCTCTCCGCATGAAGCTCTCCGTATCTTCTGTGATATCCCTCACCAATAATCCGCCCATCCTTTACGATCACCGCTCCGACCAGCGGATTTGGATTTACCGCTCCGATTCCTTTTTTTGCCAATTCGATGGCTCTCCTCATATATGTTTCCTGCATACTGTCTAACCTCGTATTCCTTATCTGATCATTATCTGCTTCTTATTTACTTCCTGTATACTTCTTGACAAATCTGTTTTACACTATTTATAATTTCACTATCTTATACTATTGGAGTTTAACATGTTTCAGAAATTTTATCCATCAGAATATTATACATCCACTTATGTCATTGATTTTACCGAATACTATAAAAAAGGATATCGTGGCATCTTATTTGACATTGACAATACCCTTGTTCCCCATAATGCTCCGGCAACAGAGGAAGCAATCAGACTTATCCACCGGTTAAAAGAGATTGGATTTGGTATCTGTCTGGTATCCAACAACAAAGAGCCAAGAGTTGCGGAATTCAACAAGCCTTTGGATGTAAAGTACATCTATAAAGCCGGGAAGCCAAAACGCTCCGGCTACCAGAAAGCCATGCAGCTTCTCGGCACCGATACTACAAATACTCTCTTTGTCGGAGATCAGTTGTTTACAGATCTCTGGGGCGCAAATAACACCGGTATCACTTCACTGTTAGTGAAGCCAATCGATAAAAAAGAGGAGATCCAGATTATCCTGAAACGGATTCCTGAAAAGTGGATCTTACATTCCTACCTGAAAAAGCATCAGATTGTACGGTAAATCAGGCAGGCTTCCTTCTAAATATGTATCTATATAAAATGAGAGCTGATACTACTTATTATTACACAAGTCGCTTTCGCTCTACCTTCGACGTAACGGTACATAAGGTTGCAAAATACGCAACCTAAGTACCGACGCCCAGGTAGGCTTGTTCCATAATAATAGTATCAGCTCTCATTTTTATTTACACAATTAATTTGTAGCATAATAAATATTATACTAACATATCCATGTTCAGACGTTTGATTACCTGGAAGGATTTTGCACGAAGCTCTTCTGCATCAAACTGTGACAGCATGGTATCTTTGTCCCACTTTGTCTTCATCAGTGCATTTAACAGATCTTCGATATACGCCTTTACATATTTTACGTTTTCTTCTGACTTGTCTTTCAGAAGAACTACGATGTTATCGATTGCTTCAATCACACCGGACTCCTGCTGCTTTACAGGTGACTGACCTGATTCATCAGATAACTCGATAACCTTACCTGTCTTGGTAATGATTACCTTCTTATTCGGAGAGCTTGCAGCCTTCGAAGTTCCCTTCTTGTCAAGCATTCTGTGAATTACTTTTACAAGACATGCAACGGCATAAGTAGCTTCTTCTGCAGTCGGCTTCTCAAGTCCCTTATCATTATGCTGATTCCATAACCATTCGGACTTGCATAACATCTCTTCCACAGAAGCATCACGTAATAATCTTGCAAGGTCAGCATCTGCAGCTGAGCCTTTGTTCTTTCCAAAGAATCCGCCACCGGAAGTCTGAGTCTCCTGACCATATTTTGCAGGTAAAACAATCTTATTATAAGTTTCCTGTAAATATCTCTTTGCAGTATTCAAATCATAGCCCGAACTGATGATCTGTATCTTACCACCACCAAGTCCGTTTACAACCATGTCCTCGGCAGCCATGAATAACAGATGCTTCTGTCTGTCATCGATCATCTTCTTGATCTCATAATTAGTCTTGCTCTTTTCAAGGATTGAATTCTTACGAACCTTGAATGCTTTAATCTTTTCCTTTACACTGAAGAACTGCTTCAGAAGGTTAGGATTTGCATTCACATAATTGTTGATCCATGTTAATTCAATGTACTGATGCTCTATCTTATTTGAAATCTCATATACATTGTAACCATCAAATACTACGTTTAATGTTGTATAGAGAAGTTCAAGCATCTCATACTTCTCTTCCCATGAACGAGATGACATATCCTGATTTACAATGGCCTTGATACCGCATTCATAGAAAACGAGGTTATATTCATATAATCCTTCAAAGATATTGGTCTTACCATTTAACTGAGAACCGGTTCCGAGAGTCTGAAGATTCTTCTTCATCTCAGGTTCGTCTTCGATATACTTGTATACCTTCTTGATAAAGCCTGCGACTTCTGTAAGAAGGGTGTCAATTCTCTTATTGTAGATCTCCTGCTTGGAGATAGCTGATACAACGCTTCTGGACAACACGCTTGTACTCTGTGCACTGTTACAATTACGGATCAGTTCCTTGAAGTTCTCGTATACCGCAAGATTATCAATAGGGATATATTCTGCATTCAAGCCATAGAACTCAAATGCTTTTGCATAATTCTTATCATTGATATATGCATTAAATAAGCCAATGCTGAACTGGATCTTGTAATCATTCCCAACATGTGGGTCTTCTACTACATAATCAAAAAGTACTTCCAGATTATTGATATATGCATCTGACTTTGCTGTTGAAAGCGGAAGTCCCATCTCCATAACAACATTGATCAGATCCAGATATCCCATAACCGCCTTATCAAAATTCTTAGGTCTGTCATCGTCCTCTAAGATCTGATAGCTTACATTGATAAGTAATGGGGCGATACGCTCCCCGATCAGGCGCATAGCCTCCGAGAACTTCTCTGTCTGATATAAGTAGATCAACCAGATACTGTATCTGTAAATGCCGGTTGCACTGATAGGTGCATCAATATCAGCCGGATCAATATCACCATATATGAATTTGAACAATGGCTCTATCCATTCTTCGATCTCATAACGACCGGTCGCTTTAATGTTAAAATCAACAAACTCAGCCAGCTCGTATAACTTTGTACACTGAGCCTTTACCTCGTCATCAACCATCATGGATGATAAATCAAAATTACTGTCTTTCAGATAATCGATAACAAGTGCATAAAATCCGTCCTCAACCTGTTCATTCAAAAATCTGATCAATAATCCTTTATTATTGGATGCTGCTATGGATAGAACATTATTATCATTGTCCGATGCAATGTTAGCTGGTAGCATATTCTATTCCTCCTTTTTTGTCTATTCTTTGTATGCTTTCGATAAAATCACTTTCATATTTATAACTATATCACAAAACATTTTACTGTTCAATGAATTTTTGGTAATTTCTACAAATCAGCATTGTGCATAATTGCTGAAAATTCAAATCACATGAATCAAAAAACGTTTTGTCAGTATTTACTAATCAAGTCCTGCCATATGAAGGATCGCCATTGCATTTGTCGTCGTACATCTGCCATCCTTCTTCTTATAATCAAATCGCAGCTGATCACCTTCGTAGTATTCTTCAAAATGATAATTTACCGCCGGCACACCGGCTTCATTTTTCAGGTCACATAATTCAAAATCATGGGTAGACACGATTGTCATAGAATTATCATCCGATAACTTTTTAATAACCTGAGACGCTCCCACGATACGATCTGCCGAATTGGTTCCTTTGAATATCTCATCGATCAGGCATAACATCGGCATATCATTTTTCTTATACTCTACCATGGATTTGATCCGAAGGATCTCTGCATAGAACGTGGATATACCATTACTGACATCATCTGTTACTCTCATCGATGTAAAAATCTTCATGTAATCCGCGTGCATATTCTCCGCACATACAGGTGCGCCTGCATATGCAAGGATCAGATTGATTCCAAGAGTACGCAGGAATGTCGTCTTACCTGACATATTCGATCCTGTGATGATAGTCGTTCCGCCCTTAAATGCTGCACCATTTGGAACTACCTTTGACGGATCGATCAGCGGATGACGCATATTCTCTGCCGTTACCTCTACTTTATCGCGTCTTGTCACCTCAGGATATGATACATCTCTGGTCCGTGCGAGTGCCGCAAATGATAACAGTTCTTCCATTCTTGAGATTGCATGGATCCAGTCTTTCACCTGACTTCCATACCGATCTCTCCACTTATCCATCATAAAGCCCAGATGAAAATCCCATAAAAGCAGACCGCAGAGAACCTGATGGATGATCGGATTATAGCGGATATTAAATGCCGAACTGATCCGCTCCAGCTTCTTTACAGCGTTTAAAGCACCTGTATCCTCTGAGATCGTATTCTTTATATCCTTTAACAGCTCTGAATCAAAATTCTCATCCGATATCTGTTCAAACATTTTAATATAATCATCGATCACATAACCGAATGAGATCATCGGCATAACAGCCTGACCTGCCACTCCCGAAGTGATCCATGCAAATAACAAAACAACAAAAAATGAAATCAGGGAATATCCGAGATTTACTTTTCCCATGATGCCAAGGATCAGTAAAACGATCGTCACAAGAGGAAGCAGGAAACGAAGTATATTAAATATTCCTGATATATGTTCATCGCTGGTACAATAAGCAACAAATTCATCAGATGAATATTTTTTCTTCTTACCCATTCCGGACTTCACACATAAGGTTTCAAATCCCATTGAAAAATCATGCTTCTCTGTCAGTTCTCTTACAGCATCCTGTCGTTTCTTTCTGTCTTCTGATGCAAATTCCGGCTGTCTGAGCGTCTCCGCAAGCAGCTGTCTGCCATCCTCCGTTCCTGCTACGCAGATAAACTGATAGAGCGAATTTTTACCCATAATATCCAGATCCTTTGCGACCAGATCTTCATCGGTCAGATACTCTGATCCGTCTTCTTCAAATTCTTTCCAGCTGTCATCGTAACGTTTCAGATAACGTTCATATACTATTACCTTTGCCTTGTTATATTCCAGCTGTTCATTTAATTTGCCATGCTTAAATACTAAGAATACAAAGGCCACCACCGCAAGAATTCCTGCTATAAGAAATGGTATATTGGAATCATATAAACCAACGATCAATCCGCCTGCCATCACCAAAAACATCAGAAAACGAATCGTACCGATGCCGGAATAACGGCTTTCCAATTCTTTCTGTTTCTTTTTTAATTCTTCCAATTCTGTATTAAAACGTTCCATACCGCGTCCCCCTTTGCTCTCTGTCATTTCTATCTCTCCTTGATCCTGTCTTCTTAATTTCTTTTGATCAGCTTTAATCCGATCATCACATTTATCTTTCATATACGTTGTATATCTTTGAAAACTATAGCATACTTCATCCTATCAGGCAAATGTTAAAAGTTCGTAAAATCTGCCTGTCATCCCTTTTGTTTATCAATGTTTTCTTGCTTTTTAAGTGTATACATATTAAAATTATGGAAACGTTATTTATAACGACTTTTACATCATATATAGAAGGAGATTATGCATTATGGGAAAAGGTAAATTATTCAAAGCCGCTGCTACGATCGCTGCGATCGGCGGTGTTTGCTATGTATTCAGGGACAAGATCAAGAATTCTACCGTATACCAGTCTTTAGATATGGATGATAAGGTAGAAAAGGTTAAGCATACGATCAAGGAAAAGATGCCTGCAAAAGAAGAAACCGCAGACCGCGATTATTTCTCTCTGGATGATGCTGTCGATAATACCGATACAAACGCTGAAGCTGCTACTGTAGCTGAAAGTGTATCAGATGTTACCGCCAAAGTAGACGATCTTCTCTCCGATATACCTTCCACATCGGAAGACGCTGCACCGGAAGAAGAAAGCCCTATCCTCTATGAAAACGAGGGATTATCCGATGTATCCGAGGATCTCGATGTTATCGAAGAACAGGATAAGTTGGATCTTTAATATCAATTAAAAACAAATACACCCGTCCGATCCGAATCGTTGTCACACTGTACAACAGCACATCCGGATCAACGGGTGTTTTTCTTCTGTATCAATGGAATTATATCATCCACGATGCTCTCAGATTTAAAATTATGCTCATATATCATTCCGGCAGCATTTGATATGATCAGCTTATAAATATTATGTCCTGTCCTGCCCTTACGCTCTGTATGTTTTGAAATTACTTCTATATTCCTTAACAATACAATGTCTGTTCGAAATAACGTACTGATGATCAGATATTTCTTTGTCACATAACAATTATGACTCTCATATACGACCGCATCATGCAGCTGGCGGTTTATATCACGCACAACCAGCTTCCTGTCAAACACTCCCTGTAAGTGTCTGATCCGGGGATGATACCACGGACAAAAGATACAGCAGACGATCTCAACAAGCGATAATGCCATCATAGCAAGTGCAAGATAAAATGCCAGCTTCACAATTCCGTAAAATGTCTTCGGATAATCAATCTCGCTGATCATATAATCATATGTTATCTTTTCAAGCTGCTCCTTGCTTATTCCCGCACTTTCCGCACACTGGGATAAAATATAGCTACAGGTAGCCGGATCTTTCTTCAACTGTCCCTGCACCGTATAATCTCTTATAACAGTCTCCGTATCATCGATCAACACGATCATGAATTTATCATTTATCCATGCACAGTAATATCCCCCGACACGTTTACCATCCATACAGTAATCATACCCCATATACTGAAGCTTATCAAAAGCCATCTCTACATTCGATATTCCGGAATTATACAATCCCGGAATATCTGATAGCTGCTTTATGGTATGAAATGTAAAATTTCCAAGCAGATGAAACTGTACCATCAAGCCTGTGAGAACTGCCATTATAACTGCACTTCCAAGCAGCGACATGACTGTATTTTTTAATAAAAACAGATTTAATCGTTTATTCTGCATCATAAGCCTTAGAAATGACTGCCGCCACCGCCATGGCTGCCGCCTCCACCGCCACCGCTGCTGCCACCGCTGCTTGACGACTCAATTTTTACGCTTGTGACATCTTTACGGATGAAGATATCACGATGATCCAGAAGCTCTACATTTCCATTTACATATGTATTTAATGTAGTTGTATCCTTGCCCGCCTTCTTTGACATATTGGTGATAAAGAAGACTACCGCACATACTATAACCGCTACAAATATAAACAACGGTGATACATGAATTCCTCCGCCATTTGCACTCTTCATGCAAATAGCAGCTTTCTCGATCATGACCGTAAATCCTTTCTCGGCATCCGAACGCAGATATTTACCACCGGCCTCGGTTAATGATGATGCCTTTGAATCACTGATCCGGGCACGCACTCTGGCTCCCGATGTACTCATCCATACATCTCCGGCCTCATAGTTAGCTGCAATTACAATACTGTCACTCGGAACATAGCCATCACTTGTGCTCCGATTGCTTGAAGGATCATATTCCCAGTTCTCCCAACCGAAACGGTTCTGATCACACATTGCCGTTGCAACTGCTTTAATTGCTTCAAACTCGGCATAATATGTATCAGACCAATATGTATCAAACATATCCTGTGCCTGTTCATTGTTGATCGTTACAACTACGATATCCGCACCTATCTTATCTTCATATTCTGCAATGACATCTTCCAAGCTCTTCTCTTCAGAAGATGTAAGTTTGTCTGCATAATCAAATACTCTCTGATCCGTCAGACATTCTGTGTTGCTTCTCTTATCATGCTTCAGATTCTGTTTGCTGATCAGTGCACTTCCAATCATCAGAACAAATCCGATAACAAATAATACTAAAACGGTGATCTTATATTTCTTCATATTAAATCACCTCCAGGATCATAGCTATGCCGGAAGCACACGCAGCTACCGATGCAGCAAATGCTGCTGTAAGTCCGATCGCACGGCTGACGCTTCTCGGTGGTGTACCCACACACTTACCTGTCTGACCATTTACATAGAACATATAATTCTGTCCCTGATACCGATATTCATAGATCCATACAGGCATCAATGCAAATCGGTTCGCCAGCAGTTTATTATTTGCGTTCATATTCTCAGATGTCAGGCTGGTATAACCGGAAGCTTTCTGCTCTGCCCATTTCTTTGATGTATCATTTACCTTGGTTACTGCTCTTCCCGATAACTGATCCGGCGTATAATTATATATCTCCGCCTCAAAGCCTGACAGATATTTGTTATCATGCTGAGTCAGCTGATCATAACCATATGGCTCCATCTGATCCATAATACCATCCGGCATCTCGATCGAAGCATCAACAGGGATACCGTTATACTTGATATGCAGTTTGCGGTAGACATCAAAATAGGATGTCTCTGTGTATTTTCTGTCGCCGGAGGTCCATGTACGAACCTTTGTACCAACGGCTTTATAATCTACGTTTGTATCAAAATCATACAGCCAGAACGGAACATAGACTCCTCGAAGCCGCTCCAGTGTCTTTGTAGACAGGAAATCAGATGGCAGAAACAGCTTCTTTCCAAATTCCTGTTTTAACTTTTCTTCTGCATCTCGTTTTGACACCTTAAATGGCAGAATTACATCCGGTCCATATGGATATACGATAAAATCATCCCTGATGATCGGCACCCCACAAGCCGGACATTTACCGGCAGATCCGTACTCGTTCCGGTATGTAATCTGTGTTCCGCACGCAGGACATATCATCGGTGTCTCGGATGGAATACTCTGTTCGCAGTCACTTCCACCACAGCTCATACATTTCATATGTCCGCTTTGTGGATCATACACAACATTTCCACCACAATTCATGCACTTATAAATCATGTATTCTCTCCTCCCGGGTTAACCCCTTTTTAACATTAATTTTTGATAATTATTGCATCCTTGCAGGCAAGTGATTTTGCACTCATTATATCATATGCTTCGCACATTCTATGCATTTCGCAAAATCAGCATTCTTGCGAGCAAATAATTTTGCGTTCATTATATCATATCCTTTTTTTTTCGTATATTGTTTTTCTGTTTTTGTAACATTTGAATCAATACCGAATAGTCTATAGCATAAAGAAAATTGGAGGTATTTACCATGAGTGATTTATCAGCAACACAGTGCGGTTGTGGAAAAAACGGAATGTTTGGTTTCGGCGGAGGCAGCTGCTCCTGCATCATCATCCTTCTTCTTCTCTTCTCATGCTGCGGAAATGGTTTTGGAAATGACTGTGGCTGTGGCGGCGGAAGTAATGGATGCGACTGCATCTGGATCATCCTGATCCTCCTTTGCTGCTGTGGTGGATGCGGCAACGGAAATGACTGCGGTTGTGGATGTGGATGCTAATCCTGAAATTCTGACCCCCGACTGTCATAAGCTATATCAGTTCTATATCCTTAACAGCTATAAAGCCTCTGTACGGATATAAAACTGTAAAAAAAGAACTATATGCCGGAATTATCACCGAAATCGCCTGATAATTCCGGTTGTTCCTTTATAACAGACAGGGAACAACTCATTCTGTTGTTATTTCTTTTTCATATTTTTATGCATTATATATCCATTTCTTTCATAAATAATAATTGTAAGCACTACATTACATACCTGAAAAATCCATCCGGATAAACCGTCTCTTACTTTTGAAGAAATGAAGGGAGCCTTGCATTGTATGGCACAGATACCACATTCTCATCCTCTTGACAAATTAATATCCGATGATCGTCTGTTTCTTCTGGAAGCAATTCTCCCCTTTGTTGACGGACCTATGCGTATGCCGCTCATTATCTATCTGAAAATGATGGAACTCCAACAGATCATGCGTGTGATCAACAACCAGTCCTATGTTCGTCAGTGTGATTTCAACCGCGATTTCCATAATCAGAATGATATTCTGGCATCGTTAGCTCAATGTGGTTTTCCGGATATCGCCGATCAAATGAAAAATATGCAGCAGGCAATGAATATGATGCAGGTTATGAATGATATGAGCCGGACCGATTCTGCGTTTTCGGATTTTCAAAGCATTTTCCAGGCTTATGACCAAACCGTTCAAGCTGCACCGGATAATACATCTATATCCACAGATACAGAATATACAAATAATAATCCATCCATACAGGGGAACAGAACAGATGAGAAAATTCACGATTCCTCCACACATGAAAACACGGAAAATACTGATACAACTGATCAGTCATCATCCCAACATAGCGACAATTCCATGGATCACATCATGCAGTTGTTACAGGAATACGACACGAACACCCGGTCTGCAATCTGACCGGTCATTATAGATTATAAATACATATAACCGAAATCAAAATGAATCCTATAAAACAGAAAGGACGATCCATTACCATGAATCAATTTGAAAACGACCCCCGCCTGAAAAATCTTATGCCCCTGAAACGTCAGATTATTCTGGAGCTTGCAAACGGTTCCCACAATGCTACTATGGAACAGATGCTCCCTCAGATCATGCAGTTAAACCGGGAGCTTCAAAAACGTAATCTGTCTTTCTCAAAAGAGGAATCCAATCTTATCATGGATATTATGATGGAACAGGCTTCCCCCGCCGAACGCCAGAAGATTGCCATGTTCCGCAATTTCCTGTAAAATATAAATAAGCAGCTTTGCCTGCCTTGCAGGCACACTGCTTATTTTGTATTTATATTTATGAAATAATATGATTTCTACGTTCTTCGAACTCCCGAAATCATCTCACAACATGCGCATTCCGAGCATCCGCTCTACATGCTTATGTTGTTTTTTCCGTCAAATAAATAAGCAGCTTTGCCTGCCTTGCAGGCACACTGCTTATTTTGTATTTTTATTTATGAAATAATATGATTTCTACGTTCTTCGAACTCCCGAAATCATCCCACAACATGCGCATTCCGAGCATCCGCTCTACATGCTTATGTTGTTTTTTCTGTCAAATAAATAAGCAGCTTTGCCTGCCTTGCAGGCACACTGCTTATTTTGTATTTTTATTTATGAAATAATATGATTTCTACGTTCTTCGAACTCCCGAAATCATCCCACAACATGCGCATTCCGAGCATCCGCTCTACATGCTTATGTTGTTTTTTCCGTCAAATAAATAAGCAGTTTTGCCTGCCTTGCAGGCACACTGCTTATTTGCTTGACAGATTTATTTCATCACAATGTTTACGATTCTTCCCGGTACATAAATTTCTTTTACGATGTTACCGGTCAGCTTGTCTGCGATAGCTTCTTTTGCCTTTGCAATAACATCATCTTTTGAATCGTCTTTATTGATAGCAAGAGTCGCCTTCATCTTACCATTGATCTGAACTGCGATCTCTACTGTCAACTCAACTGTCTTTGCCTCATCGAATGTCGGCCATGATGCCTGATAAAGATATCCTTCGTAACCAAGAATGCTCCACATTTCCTCTGTAATATGCGGTGCAACCGGATTCAATAATGTAAGAAGTGTCTTCATTTCGCCCTTTGTTACTGCATTCTTCTTATAGAAATCATTTACAAGTGCCATCATAGCAGCAATAGCTGTATTATATTTCAAATTCTCAAAGTCAGTTGAAACCTTCTTGATCGTCTGATGCATCTTTGTCTCCATATCCTTAGAGTAAGCATCACCATCTACTACGATATCCTGCAGCTTCCATACTCTCTCAAGGAAACGACGACATCCCTTTACACCATCATCTGACCATGATGCAGCAAGATCAAAGGCTCCAATGAACATCTCATATGTTCTTAATGTATCTGCACCATATGCATTTACAATATCATCCGGATTTACAACATTTCCTCTGGACTTACTCATCTTCTCGCCATTCTCACCAAGGATCATACCATGGGAAGTACGCTTCTGATATGGTTCCGGTGTAGGAACAACGCCCTGATCATACAGGAACTTGTGCCAGAATCTGGAATAAAGCAGATGAAGTGTTGTATGCTCCATACCACCATTGTACCAGTCAACCGGCAGCCAGTATTTTAATGCTTCCTTGCTTGCCAGTGCTTCTGTATTCTTTGGATCCGTGTATCTCAAGAAATACCATGATGAACCGGCCCACTGAGGCATGGTATCTGTCTCACGCTTTGCAGGTCCCCCGCAGCATGGACACTTCACATTTACCCAGTCTGTCATAGCAGCAAGCGGTGATTCTCCGTTATCAGTCGGCATATAACTCTCTACCTCCGGAAGCATCAACGGAAGTTCGCTCTCATCAAGAGGTACATAACCACATTTATCACAATGAATGATCGGAATCGGCTCGCCCCAGTATCTCTGACGGGAGAATACCCAGTCACGAAGCTTATAATTAACCTTTGCCTTACCGATTCCCTTTTCTTCCAGGAACTCAATCATCTTCTCTTTTGCATCTTTTACCTGTAAGCCATTTAAGAAGCCGGAATTGATCAGAACACCTGTTGCAACATCTGTAAATGCTGCTTCATTGATATCTACTTCTTCTCCGTCCTTTGCTACTACCTGAATCAGCGGCAGGTCGAATTTCTTTGCAAATTCCCAGTCTCTTTCGTCATGTGCAGGAACCGCCATGATCGCGCCTGTACCATATGACATCAGTACATAATCGGATACCCAGATCGGAATCTCTTTCTCATTTACAGGATTGATCGCTACCAGACCATCGATCGCTACACCGGTCTTATCCTTTGCAAGCTCGGAGCGCTCAAAATCGGACTTTCTGGCAGCCTGCTCTCTGTAGCTTTCGATCTCAGACCAGTTCTTGATCTCATCTTTATATTTATCAAGCAACGGATGCTCCGGTGATACAACCATATAGGTTGCTCCAAATAATGTATCACATCTGGTTGTGTAGATACGAAGCTTATCTTCTTTTCCTTTGATCCGGAAATCCACTTCCGCACCTGTAGAACGTCCGATCCAGTTCTTCTGTGATACCTTTACTCGCTCAATATAATCAACGGTATCGAGACCTTCGATCAGCTTATCTGCATATTCTGTGATCTTTAACATCCATTCGGATTTGACCTTACGGACAACCGGCGCACCGCAACGCTCGCAGACACCATTTACAACTTCCTCATTTGCAAGACCAACCTTACAGGATGTACACCAGTTGATCGGCATTTCTTTCTTATATGCCAGACCTGCCTTGAATAACTTCAGGAAGATCCACTGTGTCCATTTGTAATATTCCGGATCTGTCGTATTGATCTCACGATCCCAGTCAAAAGAATATCCAAGGGAATGAAGCTGTGCCTTAAATCTTGCTACGTTATTCTTTGTTACTTCCTTTGGATGGATCTTGTTCTTGATCGCATAATTCTCGGTCGGAAGTCCAAATGCATCCCAACCCATCGGATAAAGGACATTATAGCCCTGCATTCTTCTCTTTCTGGCTACAATATCGAGTGCTGTATATGGTCTTGGATGACCAACATGAAGTCCCTGTCCGGATGGATAAGGGAACTCAACTAATGCGTAATACTTTGGTTTACTGTAATCATCTGTTGCAGCAAAAGCCTTGTTATCATCCCAGACCTTCTGCCACTTCTTCTCAACAACTTTATGATTATATGCTGTTGCCATGTCATTTCCTCCTGAAAAATGTTTGTAAAGTGTAATAGGAGCCTAATCATATATGACCAGCTCCTACTATCTCTCTTATATTCTGATCGAATTAAACTCTTGAAAGATACTCACCTGTACGTGTATCGATCTTGATCGTATCTCCTTCATTTACAAATAAAGGAACATAGAGTGTTGCTCCTGTCTCAACTACACAAGGCTTTGTAGCACCTGTAGCTGTATCACCCTTTACACCAGGCTCGCACTCTGTGATCAGTAATTCTACAAATAAAGGTGGCTCTACACCGAATACAGAACCATTGTGAGAAACAAGCTTACAGATCTCGTTCTCCTTAACGAACTTTAATGCATCTCCGATCGCTGCTTTATTCAATGGAATCTGATCGTATGTCTCCGGATCCATGAAGTAGTAAAGATCACCGTCATTGTACAGATACTGCATATCTTTTCTCTCGATATGAGCCTTCTCGCACTTCTCTGTTGGACGGAATGTCTTTTCTACCACACCACCACTCTTGATATTCTTAAGCTTTGTTCTTACAAATGCAGCACCTTTACCAGGCTTTACATGCTGGAACTCTATAATCTGATAAATATTTCCTTCAAATTCAATCGTAACACCATTTCTGAAATCACCTGCTGAGATCATCTCTGCCATAATTTTCTTTTCCTCCTTAAGATATGAACTTCTTGTGACATTTTATAATATTCTACAGAATATTTCAACTACTTTTTACCAATTCCTTAGGCGTTTCCTGACCGTTTCCTGACCTCCCGGACGATTAACGGCTTGATATGTCTCTTTCATAAGGCTCTTGCGCTCTATTTCAACGTAACGGCACTAAGCTCGCCGAAAAATCCGGCTCACTAAGGGCCGACGTTGAAAAAGGCTTATTCCAGAGACATATCACAGCCACCAATCTGGGAATGAGAATGTAAAAGTTCTACAACCTCTATCATTCTTGATTCAAAATTTTTTAATTGTTTCATACAACTATTGCGTATAATCCTAACAGTTTCTGAAATACATTATAGTTTTTGTTTTTAATTAAACACATAGTTTATCTTACATTCTGCTAATTATTTCTTCTGCAATATACTCAGGGGATTGTCCGGTGGCAGAAATTGTCAAATCTGCCACGCGTTCATATAACGGGATGCGGTAGGTTAAGAGATCGCGTACCTTCTGTTCCGGATCGTCGCCTGATAAGAGAGGTCTGGTATTGTCCCCCGATAACCGAGATATGACCTCCTCCGGGGTAATCTGTAAATAAATAACTGTTCCGAGGGTTGCCAGCTCTGCTGCATTCTCCTCCCGGAGCGGAAGCCCGCCGCCGGTCGAAAGTACCGCATGAGTTAATGAAGCATTCAGTTCTTTTAGTGTATCTGTCTCTAACTGTCTGAAATATGATTCGCCTTTTTTACTGAATAATTCGGCGATCGTACAACCACATTTTTCTTCTATATACTGATCTGTATCTATGAAGGTATATCCGTATCTTTCAGATAATAGCTTTCCGACTGTTGTCTTTCCGGATCCCATAAAGCCTGTCAGGACGATATTATCCCGTGTCTTTTTAAGTAACTTCCGATAAATCTCATCTGCTGTTTCTTCATCTACCGTTATATCATTCCACAATTCATATGCAATTATGCCTTGGTACAGAAGCATCTTCAGCCCGTTATAGCTCTTTGCTCCCGCCTGTCTGCACAAAGACATGAATCCGGTACAGAACGGTTTATAGATCAGATCGATTCCGACTGATATAAGCTTATAAAATGCCGGATCTTCAATCACTACTTCATCGCTATGCGGATACAATCCTTTTGAAGTCGATTGAAATACAATATATTTTTTCTCCGGCAGCTTGTGATAGTCCTGAATGCTCATAGCCGTCATACTCTGATTCCCAAAGAAATCATTCATATGATCCGCGATCGCCTGTGCTTTGGCTACAGTACGATTTAAGATATATACATGTCCTGCTCCGTTTGACACACACATATAAGCTACAGCTTTCGCCGCTCCGCCTGCTCCTAAGATAATAACGTCCTGTCCGTCAAGCTCTACTCCATAAGATCTCACCTCACGAAGAAGTCCCATCATATCCGTATTATAACCTTTATATCCATTTTCTGTCCGTACCAGTGTATTAACAGCACCGATCGCCTGTCCGCCTTCATCTAACTCTGACAGATATTGCATGACCTCATTCTTATGCGGAACTGTCACATTTAACCCCAGAATGTTTAACGCATGCGCACCTTTTACTGCAGCTTCAAGATTTTCTGCTTTTGTATGAAACGGAACATATACATTATTTAATCCAAGTTTCTCGCTTAATGTATTATGTATAAGCGGAGACATTGTATGCTCCACCGGATCTCCCAGAAGTCCCAGCGTTCTTGTTTTTCCATCTATCATCATATTGTCTCTTCTCCTGCTGTTCTGTTAATTTCATATAATGATCGTAAAATTCCCATAGGTTTTTTCATATGGCAGCATTTCGTAATCATCTAGTTGTTATAGTAGCATTTTCTTTCAGGTCATACAAGCAAAAAGGCGGGCATTGCTGCCCGCCTCTGGAATTATAATATGTGTTTTTAATAGCTCATATTAAGCTAATGTATATTTTTCTGCTTCAATACCATCTACAGTTACAATACTGTTTGTATTGTTCTGTGTCAGGTTGAAGAGTGGATCAGCAGCTTTAATCTTGATGATCTTCTGTACTGGTGTAGCTTCACCGCCATAATAAACTTCAACAACAATATAAGTATAATTACCACCATACGGTGCAAAACACTCTTCTGAAGGTTTCAGCTTATTATTTGAATACTGATCTCTAACCTTAATCTTTTCTGTCGCATCATCAAACTGTACAAATCCATCAAAAGTAGCTAACCAAGTCATCTTTGCCTGCTTCTCTTCTTCTGTCAATGCAATGTAACCATGCTGTGATAACTCGTTTTTCTCTGCTTCTGTCAGATGAGATTTAATAGCATCATACGCTTTCCACTTCCAGATTTTTTCATCCGTTCTGTCTTTCAACTCTGCATCTGTAAACTTTACAAACTGTTTTTCGATATCCGAACGTTTCCAGCTCCAAACCAGTTTATCCTTTGTAGCAGAATATACCGGACTTAACTTCTTAGGATCCTGATCATTCAGATCCAGATCATAATACACATTGATCCGATCTACGGTGATACCGTCCGGAATATCAATTTTTGCATCAAAGCTTGGCGATGTTGTCTTATCTGCTATTTCAATCAGATAAATATTATTGCCTGCTGACTCATCCTTACCAAGCTCATTCACAAAGTTTGTATCCGGCTGGAACAATGTTACATCCGGCTTAGGCACTGATGCTAAAGCACTGTTAATAATAACATTGATGAACAATTTTCTCTCATCATTATTCTTTGTTCCATTACCTGTTACAGATGTATGACCGGCTCCACAATATGTGATAGCTCCGTTACCATACGCTGTTGTATAAATGAAGTAACTCTCCATTCCATCATAAGGTGATGCAGCATAATAAGATGACATTGTCTTTGCATTACCATTGTTATTACATCCTGCAAGTGTATACCAGACTGTTGTCTTCGTAGCCTCAAGATCCAGTGAATATGCCTGCTGATGTGTACCCGATATATTCAGGGATGAACCTATCGCAAACGGATACAGGGTAACCAGACCTTCATTTAATCTGGAAGCCTTTGCTGTCTGCGCAAATGCAGACTCATCTCTGTTACCATCATTGGTTGTGGTACGAAGTGCACCGTTTACATCCATCTTTGAATAAATATATGGTGTATTATTCTCTGCATGTATACTCTTATTCACTGCAAAATACAGATATGACATTGATAATGCACTTACATTCCAACTGGACTTATCATTTGGAATCTGTGTTATATTATAATTTGAATCATAATTCTTCAGTGTATTAATTGTACTGTCATAGATTCCAGATGTCTGATTCAGCTTTCCTGATATTCCGGCCGTTGTATTGAATCCGTATGGTGTCAGATAATATGTATCTGACTTATCTTTATATGACTTATACTCATAACCATCATTCGTCTTGGCATATGAATTCTTCTGATTTGTAAGATCTACATGGAATCGATTCAGCCCAACCATATCAAGTAAGTTTGTAGTAAGTGTATAAGCACCACCCGCCTTCTTTGAATATGGTGACATTGTATCATGGAAGAAGAACAGATCTCCACCTGCACTTACATAATCCTTGATATACTGACATGTCGTTGCGTTCATATCAACATATGCACTTTTGTCATCTCCATATGGCGAAAATGCTGCTGATGGACCAAGTACAAGAATAGAATACATCTTCTTCAGGAAGTTCTTACCATAAGATCTTCTTAAGTATTTATAATACTCATCCTTTGCATTCAGCTCTGCGTCCTTTGCATCACGATATGCTGTAAATAATGTTCCATATGTGCCAAACTCATTGAAATTAGTCCCCTTGTCTCCATAATATTTCATGAAGACCATAGAATAATCTCCGGTCTTTATACAGTAATTAAACAACTCTACAATCTCACTATCCGGTACCCACCTGTTAAGTGCTCCAAGCAGAGACTGTGAACCCTGTCTGTATTTACCATACTTAGCTGTATCAATCTTAGAGGCATCATTTCCAAACTGGTCAATGGCTCCTCTCAGATATTCATCAATATTTTCTTTTGGAGTTACAACAGCTGCCTTTGCATTCTGATATGCAGTCCATTTCTCCTGCAAGCCATCTGCATAATCCTGCTGAGTCATTCCATCGACTTTACCGCCTGTTTTAGATAATGTCTCTGCTTCTGCAACCCACTGTTCCAGACAATTATAAGTTCCACTTTCATTATCTGCAGTTGTAAAACCAGCTTTATTCTTATTGATAACCGCCATATCAAGATTGATATTATAATCATCCGTAATCGTATCTGCAAGGTTTGAATACCAGTTATCATCTCCGGCACTCAGGTCATACTGTACAATTCCAAAACGGTTCTCATGACGTCCAAGTGATTTGTACTGTGATAATGCTACTTCTGATCCCAGTTTCGGTTCTGATGTAAGGCCATTGTAATACATGATCTTATGTGCCCACTGAGACTGAATATCAAAGTATAAAGTATCCTTAAAATTATGGAAGTCTGTTGTCTGGCCATCATACATTGTCTGGATCTGAAGGACATTGATATTGTTCTTATCAGCTGTCTCATTCACAACCTTACTAAGCCCTGAACTGGTTGCTATAAGCTCAGTTCCCTCATAGATCTCCAGATACCAGCTGGCTGATCCGAAAAAGTCTTCATCCAATTCCAATGTGGTTGATGCAGTATATGATGTCATTCCTGCAGAAGCAGCTCCTTTTGTAAGAGTTCCCTCTGTATGATAATCACTTGAATCAAATGTCATGTTACGATCTTTATCACAATATAACTTATATGTATATGTGGCATCCGACTTACTGCTTCTGACCTCGAACTCAAATGGAAGACTGGTCGTTCTCAGATAAGAACTCGTAATTCCTTCCTTATAGGTAGCAGGTTTATTTGTAAATACTACTCTCACTCTGCTTGCTGAACTCTTGATCAGACTGTTCAGTGAGGTCTTCATCGTATCAGATGGTACGACTGCATAAGACTTAATCACTGAAGGATCGTCATTCTGGAACCAGCTCTCATTCTCTACATCCGTAGTCAGATGAATCTTGTAAGATCCGCCTGTACCGATCTCTTTCGCCGTATATAAGGTCTGACCATACGTTCCATTCTGATTATCTATCATCTGCGTATCATCATGATCATATCCCCATAATACATTTTTCACACTTGTAGAAGCTGCTTTTTTATCATATGCATACTTCACAAGCTTATACACTCTGGAAGATGGATCCAGGTAATAATTTCCCTTTTCGATCGTTCCATCATCTTTAAACCAGTAACCTGAAAGAAGCTGAACCTGAGTCAATGCATTCACGCCGTTCTTAACATTGTAACCCTGCATCTTCTCATATACAGATGTCAGTTCATCACCGAAGATAACCGGTTTTCCGGCATCTATATATTCTACAAGTTCATCATACTTTGTCTTTGTAAGATCATTACCGTTTTCAGGCATGTATACTGCCTTACCTACCAGATCTGCCGGCATATAATTATCTGTAATATACTCTAACATACCTGTATGTGTGTACATAATGAATGTCGGTAAACCATAACCTAATGCTTTGATCGCATCACCATTCAGATTACCACTATGTGCAGAATAAACTTCCTCAACGCTTCTATCAAGTGCTGTATAATCACCACCGATATAAACCAGATCATAACTTGTTGCGATATCATCTTTCATACCGATCAATGCTTCCGTAGAAACCTGAGTAAGTTCGATATCACCATAGTTTAATCCATCTATTGCATATGCAAGTTTGGCCTTTGTCAGATCAAAGTCATAATACTCAACATTCTTCTGAAGTTCTTCTTTGGCCTTACCCTCAATCACATCTGACGGAACAGTATAATAATCACCCTTTATCTCTGAACCATCCATATGTTTTGAATAGGAAGAATTTTTATTCTTGGTTTCTGCTAACTCGCGATCAATCGGATAATCCGGTTGAATTTCAAGAACCTTGAACTTATTATCAGAGCCATCACGATACTGACCTGCATTAATGATATCTGCAATTGCTTTTGCTGACGGACTGATAATGGTCTTATTTCCGCCATTATTGTCATCATCACCATCTCCAGAGCCAACACCATCTCCGGCTTTATCACTGGCAATTACATATACACCACCTTCAACAGCGTCGCATAATGATTTATATGCATCTTTTCCAATCTCATCTTTATAAGCACCCGACTCGATAAAGATAAAATCAAACTGTGTAAAGTCAATCACCTGTTTTGTAGAATTCTTGGTAAGTGCTTCCGCTTTGTGATCTAGATATAACTTATTGACATAATTAAATGCCTTATCTCTACCTTCTGTAGAATCTTCTGAATAATCCAAAACAGTATATTCATAAGATAAGTTTGATGAATAATTTGCATCATAAGCAGGATCTGATTCTGTTGTCTTCTTTGTAAACTCTGCATATGTATCTGCAACGTTTGTATAATCATAATCTGCTGATTTCTGCTCACCATTCTTTGTAACAATGAAATTACATCCATTGCTGCCAACTTCATAAGCACCCGTCACTATAGTATCATCTGTTCCAGTTCCGGTTCCAGTTCCGGTTCCTGTTCCGGTTCCACTTCCTGCAGCTGCAACAAGCTCATCAATTGCTGTTCCGGCAGGCTCAATGATCACTCCATACTGGAATTCAGAACCGGCATTCAGATATGAGAAATTATAATTGTACACATAAGTATTTGTCGCACTGTCAAAAGAACCGTTTCCACCTTCTAAAGATGAAAGCATAACTGAATACTTCTCTGTCTCATTCTTACCAACCAGATAAGTCTTTCCGTCTATTGTAACAGTAAGATATACATTTGATCCGGTAAGATCTACAGATGAACGAACCTCTCCGGATAATTCCTTAGTTGCAACATCCTGAAAACCGGTATTTGAAAGATCGGTCGTTGAATAGACAGCACCTTCACCTGAGGTCAAAGCATTCTTGATATCACGGCTCTGAAGAACATAGATATTCGCACCACTTGGCACATATCTGTATCCACGGCTTGCATAAGCGGCTCCTGTGAATACACTGTTCTCTGCTGTTTCTTCTGCTTCCCAGGTATTAGTCTTCTTATTGAAAGTATAGGCACTTGCATCCATATGTGTGGAATCATTGTTTGCTGCTAATTCATCAAACATCCTCGATGACTCACCATTTGAAATAACAAGTACTTCTGCATTATCAAAATCCCATTTTGTTCTGGAAGCTGTAATACCACCAATAGAACTTGATACCTTAATATATGCAGAATCACTGTGATTCGTCTGGAAATTCAGGAAGTCTGTCAATGAATTATCTTCATACCATTTATAATATCTGTTTTTGTTGATATAGTCATTTCCACCCTCTGTCGCAGAACGTTCCGCTGTAAGGATGAAATCTGAAATTGTCTTTGTTGTCTTTTGGGTTGGATCCGGTACATCATTATCACTTGCTTCTTTATAAAGCACATTGAAATATCCCGGCTCTACTGCTAATACATTATCTATACGGGCTGTCAGATTCTTTGTAATCAACTTGAATGCTAATGTTCCCATACGATATGTATCATTATTTCCCTTTATCGAACTTGCATCTTTTACACAAAGTGTATATTTATCAAGAACGATCGGATGGCGGTCATCCATTGTATAGCTTACAAGCCAATTATATAATGCTTCGCTTATATCTTTGTCTTTTGATGCATATGCATTCTCATCCGGTGCAACGATATATATGAAATCCGCTGCAGATAAAATTGCTTTTGCATTTGTATCCATACTGTTCAGATTGTCAACAGTAACCGTTGTTAATGTCACTGCTCCGGCTGCCATCTTCTGGGATGCAATCGTCTTATAACCATCAAATACCGCATATCTGAAATACTCACCATCATACACATACTTCCATAATGGTGTTGTATTTGTATAATCAGACTCATTTTTGATATTACCTTTATAGTTTGATGCAGTAACTTTAGCAGTCATATCTGTATCTGCTTTCGCAATATCGTCATTTGATTTAGACTTTGGAAGGATCTGAACAATACGATATTTGTCATCACCTGTTGCCTTTAAACTGGCGCTGTTCGAATTGATAACCGCAAGGTCAATATTCGAATAGCCTACAAGTCCTGTTGCAGCACTCAGTTCTGCGTTATTTTCATTTACAGGAGTTCCAGAATTAGCTAATGTGAAATTGACGAATACCGCACTAACAATCAGTGTAAAGATGATTGCTACGGAAGATAAAACAACTTTTTTATTCTTAAACACTATTCTTTCCTCCTTTTAGTTTGAATGCGCTTTTAACACATTTGAATTTCTAAGGCTGACAACTCCATCCACTGTATAAGATGCTGCTGTCTGTGCATCCTGAAGTTTCATGGTGATTGCAAAACTATCCTCATCCGGATTCACCTTCACATCAAACTGCTCAACATTCTTTGCAAGCAGACAGGCCTCATCATTACTTGAATCAATAAATGATCCGCCTCCGGAATTAGACGCCTTCATTCTGTAAGCATATAACTTCTTGTTTGTCTTATCATATAATAGAGTACAACTTGTTATCTCGCTATCACCTGTTGTTGAATCCAGACCGGATGCATAATTAAGCTTAATATAAAGCTTATCCGCCGTCTTTGAACCTACCGTTGTCGATACCGTACTGAGTGCTACATCTTTATCCAACTCACCGATGTTGTAGCAAGGTCTTTTATTCGATCCGCTTGCAGGATTTGAAGAAGGGGCTACCTGCACTGTTTTGTTTCCGCCTCCTTCTTTATAAGAACCATCATCCTGTCTTAAATCCGACGCATCAGGAACCAGATATACGCCTTCTTTCGATGATGTTTCACCTACTCGCTTTGCTTTTGCATAAATCTTAACATCTGTTGCTGCCATCAGCATATCAGACATAGTATCATAGGCTTCTTCAGCCTGTGTCTGTATCTTCTTTCTGGATGTCATCTTCCGATTGGAAGCAACCACTGATCCAATCAGGGTTGTAACTGCTACCATAAATACACTTAAGATACCTATGTAAAGTACCAGTTCAATGAAAGTGAAACCCTTATTCTCTGTTTTTTTCACTATTCATCCCTCCTTATGATCCTGTATAATGACTACCAGTCGTTTTGTTTAATGTTACTTTACCTACTGATGCATTCGACCGCTCCTTATTGAAAGTATAAATACCATCTCCCGACCAAACCGAACCATCTGCTTTATTAAACATAACGATCATAAAACCCGCTGTGCCATTTACTTCAGTAACCTCTTTTGCGGTATCTGAAGATTTTGCCGCGTACATAATCTTTACGCGATCCAGCGTTATAGTATCTATTGATGTGTCTGCAGTAAAGTTAGCTCTGTCTTTAAAATCATCTGAAGGGTCTCCATTCGCTTTACGCGTAACATCACCCGTAAAGGTTCCGTATGTAATCTGATATTTATCGTCAACCTTTTCAATCAACATAGCAGCTTTTTTATTTTGAGATTTTGTCAATTTTACTAATGTAGACAATTCCTCATTGAATGACTCTTTAGCCGAGGTAGCCCGGGCAGTTGATATCGCTGATATCGTAACAGCTGCCAGTCCGGATAACACCGCTATTATTCCAAGAACAATAATCAGTTCTACCAGAGAATATCCAGCATTGTTTCTTTTCTTCATCTTCACCCCTCCTAATCTACATTCTTCTTCCAGTTCTGGAATTCAAGAATATCACTATAAGAGATGTCAGATAAAGTAGAACTCTTCACCTCTGCACTACTGTCTTTTTCTTCTTTTACATAGTTCTTTAAGATTTCTCTTGTAACTACGCTTACATCTGTATCTGTGCTGTCTGCGCACTTCTTCAGTACACTCGCCGTATATGATACATCTGCTGAAAGGCTGATACTGCTGTTACAGATCACCTTACCGCCTGCAATGATCAATCCACGGAAAGATTTTACTTTATTGCTGAACTTCACATCACCGCCACAGATAACAACTCCCTGTAAAGAATTACCAGTAGCTGTATCAAGCGTTACATCTCCATCATTGATAACAAGAATCGAATCTGCTGATCCATCATCAGACGAAATCGTTTTACTGATATTCTTATGCGCTGTATGGTTAGTGCCGTCAGGCAGTGTATGCGTTCCAAAAATCTTTGTAAAGTCAACATAGTTATTTAATGGTGTCAGACTGTAATTATAAGAGTACGAATCACTTCTTACAAAATCTCCCTTATACTTTCCATCTGCATCCTTGCCAACATATGTGTACTGATACTCGCCTGATGCTAACTGAGTTCTTGTATAATCACCTTTATTAGCACCTACATTTTTGAATTGTGCATGCTCGTATCTGTACTTCTGAGACTGCTTTCCATTACTGGTCTCTGTATAATCTGTATATTTTACTAATGCCCATGCAGATTGCTCTTCATCGGTCTCCTTACCTTCAGCATCCAACACCTTATTGTTTAATACAGACAGATGATCTTTCATGTTGATATACATGTAATTAAGGAAATTACTCACCTTATGTGCCTCTGTTTCAGAATCTGATCCAGTTAACTGTCCTGCACTTGTTTTAAGGTTTTCATAAGCAAGATTATTTGCTGTCGTGTCTCCATTTCCAAGCAACATGGTGAATGTCTTAGATGTAGCTGCTGCTTTTAAAGCCGTTTCAACACTCATCGTACTCTTTGTTGATGCCTGAATATATAAAGATCCGTCATTCTTATTCTGTGCCGTTACAGCCGCGCCTGAACCAACCTTAGAAGAATCTACCTTGCCATCTGCACCAACAGGAAGTAACAATGTCACATCGAAGCTGTCATAATTAGATACGTTATATATCTTCTTATTTGTTTCTTCCAGATTCTCTGCCAGAAGATCATAATACTTCTTTACAAAAGCTTCTGCTTCTTCTACATTACTCTGCTTATTATCTCCCGCTTTAATATAAAGATAATAATAATCATGACCAGACACCGTCTGTTTGATCGCATTAACTACCAATTCATTATTACTCAGTTTTTCAGTAAACTCTTTGTATAATTCCTTTAATTTAACATCATTGTTAAAACTATTTGGGAACTTCAACTTAACATGTGTATAACCATTTGAATCTACTGTCTCGCTGCCTGCAACCGGCTCCCACTGTGTCAGGAAAATCAACTGATTGGATTTCACATCAAGCGACTGACCAGTTGAATAATCCTTCAATGTTGTAAATGCATAGTCCAGATTCTTTTCATTTCCATCTGCATCAACAAGACCGAGTTCTTTTCTCTCATTAGCATCTGTGATAGAAGAAGCTGCCACTTTTGAGAACTCAATATATGATTTACCCGCAATATAAAGAGATTGTAAGCTCTTCAGATCCAATGTGGACTTCTTACCATTTACAATAATCGCACTATCACTAAAATGAGATTTTAAACTGTAATTTGTAGGGAGTTTGCCCGCATTCCCGAGAAGCTTAATGCTCCGAATATCATCTGTAGAATAGCTATATCCAAAGTATGTACCCTTAAAGAATGTCAAATTAGATTCTTCTGCATTTAACTCTGTATCATCATATACATAAGCGTTTGCTGCCGCTGTAATAGAACCGCCTTTATCTCCATCAATGATAATATTATCGGTCCAGAGCTCTGAAAGGTTCGAACTTCTACCTGAAAGAGTAATATCTGCACCATTATATGCTGTCAATGCACCAGAATTTACAATAACATCTGAATTCATTGTCAATGATGCTTTGTCAACAAAAATACCAGAATTAGCGCTTTCATCTGTAGCGCCCCAGTTTCTTACAACACTATCATTATATTTGTTTGTAACTTTTGTTGCAGTCACAGCATTATAATCTTTATTATAATAATCAGATGCTGTGTATACATTTCCTTTAACATTTACAACTGTTGCACTTGCATCGTTATAATTCGTAGTTGTTCCGGATACCTGCAGTCCCATATCTGCCAGAAATGCATAACTATACAAACTATTGCTGTTTATACCTGTCATATCAAACGAAACATTATATTCTGGTTTTTTAAGTACCAAGTCCGTCATAATTGACTGCTCATACGTTCCTGGAGCCATCGTCTCCCTATCTGTTGCAGCAGTCAATGTAATTGTTCTCTTAACACCTACGTTCTTAAATGCAATCGTCTCTACAGTTCCTGAATTAAATCCCGGTTCCGTATTTGTCTGTCCGGAAATATCTCCCGTCAGGGAATTCTTAACATATTTGATATAACTGTGTTTTCCCGCATTATCTGTATATACAATTCGAAGATTATCACAATCAAGTGTAACATTCGGATCTGTAATATAACCCTGCAATGTAGCTACTAATGTAGGGATTTTATTCAGATTATCATCATCCATAATTCCCTGCATAAAAAACTTTTTGAACAGATTATTTGCCTCTGTCTCAGAAAGATTCGTATACTTTCCATCTTTATAATATACAACTAACTCTGCAGTCGTTGTATATGCGGAATATAAGTGTTCATTTGTCGTTGCACCAATTCCTGCATAAATCTCATCCATTGCCTTCTCTACACTGTAGAAGTTATTCAATGAATTAATCTTGTAATATCTGAGTTTGTATGCTAATAACATACCCATTAACAGGGCGGATACCAGAATACTCAAAAACGTTGCAGATACAATTACAAGGACAAAACTGGAACCACGATTACTCATGTGCTTCAGTCTGCTCTTTAATTTTTTAAGCATCTTCTAATTCCCCCTTGTTCCTGATATAGTCGTCTTGTCAGTCGTCTTATCATTACTGTCTTTTTCTTCCATAAGAACAGTCAGATCGTACATATAGACATCGTCCGCCGTATCATCCTTTGTTCCCATAACACTTACAGTTGAATTTGGTTTATCTACTGTAAAGTTCGCATATACTTTAGTCTTTCCGGCTAATGTATTAATCTTTGCTTCATCTGCCGGTTTCTTAAGTGTTCCGGTTGAATCTGCAAAATTCACACGCACCTTTACAGATGATGGAGATACCTTATGCTGATTATTTACATAAATCAGATCATCAAGTGTCTTGCTGCTATCACCGCCCTGCAAAGCTTCATTGATAATTTCTGCATACTTATCATCAATATCTGCTACAGTCTGGAAAATATAAATCTTTGCCTTTTCATCCGCATCTAATGCATTTGTATCTATATTCACATAATCACGATTTACATAGATACCATTACTGGTTGCAGGAACATATAACAGATAGATTGGTGGCAGTTTATCATAATCATTCTGATATACTACACCTTCTCCATTTGCACTGGCTGGTTTATATACGTTATTTGTATTGTTCTCATATTCAGACTTAATAACGCCGATTGTTGTCTTATCTACATACTTTACGATACACTGCACACGATATTTGTTATTTGCAGTCTTTGACACTTTAATCGTCGTTGTCTTTGAGAACTCATCATTCTTCCAGAATTCATCACCATCACTGGAAAGCATCTGATTATACTGCACTGTATGACTCTTTAACAGTTCTGTCTTCTGATCCTTAAAATATGCACTTGCCTGATTATCCAGATTATTTCCATCTGCGGTTCCGGTATCACCTGTGTAAGTTGCCCCGGCAATGATCGCTGCCTGTTTATTATCCAGTGTACGAACAGTACCTACTGAAGATGTGATCTTAACATAATCACCATTTTCATCAACTTTTGCATCTCCTGTTGCCGGATCCCAGATATACCCCATCGCAGCAACCTGCTGTGCAAGATCACTGACCGTGACTGTACAGCCATACTTCGCGTAATTTCCTCCTATAGATATGTCATTACATGTGTATGTCTTCTCCGTATAATTCACCTTCTTCACTCCGGCAATCTTATTATCCGTTGTTTTCGGAGTTGTAGTTGTGCAGGTGAAATTATAGCTACCTGTAGAATTGCCATCAGGTATACTGATGGCACTACTACTCATATCTGCAGTTTTAAAGCTTTCCATGATCTGTTCTGCTTTATCAATGGCATACTGTTTCTTGGTTGATTTCTTATTGATATTAACAGCGGAAATCAACTGGGAGGTAAGAGGAACGATCAATATGGCAAATACGGCTACAGCAATGATCACTTCTATCAAACTAAAGCCTTTATTGTTTTTCTTTGTCATTTTCTACTTCTCACTCCGTTTAAAAACTGTTTACGGGTTTCAGGTTTATAACTACCTACTGAGCATTATCGCTTGATGTAGTTGTTGTAGCTGTTGACTTCTTTGTCGGGTTACCGAAGATATTATCCTTTCCGTTCTGAACATTAACATCTACCTGATCTGTAGTTCTGTCTCCACCATTTACTGCGTATGATGTGAATGACATATCACCTGTATATTTTCCTGTCTCCTCATCAAAAGCGATACTGATAGAATCAACAGTCATACGGAAGTCTCCACTCTGAATATAATCAATGACATCCTTAAGATCCTTGTATGAACCTGAATAGGTAACAGGGAAGTTCGCTGAATAGCAGTTATAATTATCTCCTGAAGCTGCAGCACTATCAGCTACGGTTGTGTCAGCCGCGGTCGTATCGGTTGCTGCTGCTCCATCTCCGAGTGTAGCATCACCTACCGCACCGGTTCCGAGTGTGTAGAATAACTGTTCTTCTCCCATCGTTACAGAAGGGAAGTCAAACTTATATTCATCCTTGATACCCTGTAAATACATAATTGTATTCTCCTGATAGAGCTCTGATGGGAATTCATCAAGGATTGCCTGATACTCTTTCTTATAGTTCTCTGTATCTTTAATATACTGGTCACGATTTACATCCTTTGACTTCAGATCATTATAGTAAACCTGCTGTTTGTCCTTTTCGGATATGATACTCTTCCGGTCTTCAAAATTATTCATAGCCACATAACGAATCGGCACGAATAATATTACAACACCCAATAAAAATAATAATAAATTTCTTTGTCCTTTTGTCATTGCATCCATGTTCGTACCCTCCTTACTGAGCTAATGTTGCATCTGTCTCTGTAGTATCTTCTGTTGATGCATTCGCATCCACATAGATACAGGTTACAGTGAAATCATATGTAGTCTTGCCTGATTCCTCATCTACATTCTCTGTAATGCTTCCGATGAATGAATTATCGATACAGTCAATTTCTTTTAAGCTGATCGCAAGACCCGCAACATCGTCATACTTTTCTGCAGTACCGGATATGGATACACCGCTCGCATCTGAATTGAACGCTGTTACTTCTGTTCCCTTTGGCATCTTCTCTTCTAAAGCATTGATAAAGGTTACTACATTCTCATTCAGATTCTTAGTGTAGCTGTACATGCTCATGGCATCCACATAGATGCTCTCTGCATCCTCATAGTCCTGTACAATGGTTTCAATATCTTTAATTGATTCAATCTTTCGGTTTACATCATCCAGCTCACTCTGTGCCTTATTCTTCATGATAAATGAAGTCGCAGTCACACCACCGGCAACGAGCACTGCCAGAATCAGAAACGCGATTACAAAAGGCGTAGAATCAACAGCTCCTTCTTTCTTAGATGCTGTTGCCCCTTCTGATATTACAAAGCCCATAGGTGCAAAAGCCGCACCGATAGGAACCATAAGGTATACAGGATTATAAATCTTCAAATCAATCTTCGGGTCAAACTTGATATTGAATAAACTATCCATAACTCTGGTTGATACATTAAGCTGTACCTTGAATAAACCATCGATTCCTTTGATCAGTGCTCCATCGCCTGTCAGGAATACATCATCAATCGGCTTATCCGGATTTTTTGATGCAAAGAAATCCATCACACGTCCAATGTTATTGATCAGGTAACGGAATGAACCGGTAATCGCATTATCATCGAAATCAACTGTGATCAGACGTTCATTCTGAAGTAAGGTCATAGCTGTCGTTGCATCTACGCCCTTTGCATCCATTACTTCATTTACTACAACATTGGTACCATATGGTACAGTTCTCTGGAGTAAAAGGATATCTCCTTTTACAATATTTAATACGGTAGATTCACTACCTAACTGGATTACCATCGTTGTCATGTTCTCACTGGTCTGTGTCTTGATCAGCTGTAACATGGCATTTCCAATGTAATCGAGCGCCACTACTTTCAGTCCCGCAAGTGCTGCCACTTCATAGTAGGAACGAACCATACTGGTCGGTGCTGCTACAGCAAGGACTCTTAACTGTTTGTTATTTTCTTCATCAGTGACTGTCTCTAATACAGAATGGGATACGGTGTAATCCTCTATATTAACAGGGAAATACTCTGATGAGTTCGCATTAATAATTCCTTTGATTTTGTTCTCCTTAACGAAAGGCACAAGGACCTCTCTGTTAACGATCTTTGTAGAGGTAAGGACGAAAATCGCGTCCTTGTTAGTGATTCCGTTTGCAGCAAGCTGTGATCTGATTGCTTCTGCAATTCTTTCTTTGTCTCTGATAAAACCATCTTCGTATGAGTCTTCCGGAGTCTCAAAGATGATGGCATTATGTACGGTTGAAGTCTTCTTCTCAGAAGCGGTTACTTCTGTGATAGTAATACTTTCATTTGTAATGTCGATTGTTAAGACTTTTTTATTACTCGCCATTTTAAATAGCCTCCCTCGCTAATCAGTAGTTTTGTCGGGAATTCTCCCTTAATTGCCTGAGTACCAGCTTACATGCTGTTCACCCCATATAAATAAAAATAGAATACGCCTGCATCTTACAGGCTATAAGGTGAACAACCTGTCACCCTCAAAATGGTCTCTATGTTTGACCCTCCATATGCGACCATTCACTTGTTTTCCAGCTTATATGCAAGCCGGTTGCCGTCATTAGTTTAATCACTCACTAAACTACTGACTGCTTCCAAGACATCATATATCTTTTCTGCATTGCATTATGATATAGTGATGTCTATAAATCCACAAACATCTTACTCATGTTATCGAAAGGCAACAACTAGCTATAATATGTCATACGAGGAATTTCAAACAGCTTAATTTTGTTGCCTTTCAATACTATTAAAATAAAATATTTGTTTTCAGTTAAAGCCTAGTTCTGTGGGGAAAGTAATTTATTTGTAGATCCGCCTGAATAAACTTCAACTTTATTGTTTGCTACATCAATTAAAACTTTGAATTCAGAATTCTTGTCGTAATATTTACCCTTTAATGATGCGCTACCAAGAATCTCGCTAAGTTCCTGTCCAAAACTTCCTGATGCTTTCCATGAAGTTACAGTAGCTGTTTTTGCAGTACTTCCAAGTGAAGCCATAGCCTCTTCATTTGACATTGCGGTCTGACATGCAGAACGAATAGTGTCAGCATTTGAAATATCTGTTGATGCTCTTGACTTGTTAATGTACTTGATAAGTGCTGGTGCAAGTGCGCCTGCAAGGATTGCCATGATAGCAATAACGATAATTAATTCTACTAATGAGAAACCTTTGTTGTTCTTCTTCATAATTATTCTCTCCTTTTTCTTTCTTAATTATTTTATGTTGTTGTTGTGTCATATGACACTATATCAATACCGGCATCCTCGTTCTACCGGAATCAATCAATGTAAAACTGTGTAAGTAAATTATGTATTGTTTATTGGTTTATTGTATTAATACTGATCCATTGCATCGTACATACTCATGATAGGACCGTATACAGCTGCTACGATCATACCTACGATACAGGCAAGTATAACCATGATCAACGGTTCCATTGCTGCCGTTAATTTATTAGTAGCTGCGTCTACCTCTTCATCGTAGTAGTCGGCAACCTTACTGAGCATCTCCTCGATATCACCGGTCTCTTCACCGATCTTTGTCATCGCTGATAACATCGGCGGAAGAACCTCCATATCCTTTAATGGTTTTGAAAGCGGGATACCCTTTGCAACCTGTGTCTTTGCATCCATCAGGCCATCACGTATGATCTTATTATCCATCATCTTCGCTACCTGTTCTACAGCATCGATCATAGAGATACCGGATGCCATCAAAGTGCTCATGGTTCTTGCGAATCTGGAGCAAGCTGATTTGATCGTCAGGTTTCCGAATACCGGAGCCTTGATCGCGATATTCGAGAAGAACTGTTCACCAACCGAACTCTTCTTGAACGCCTTACAGGCAAACACGATCGCTGCTACAACAATGATCAATATGTACCATTTATGAATAATGAAGTTACTTGCCGCAACCATCATTCTTGTTGCAAGAGGAAGCTTTGTTCCCATGTCTTCAAACATACTGGTGAAGTTCGGGATAACCGCGATCATAACTACGATTACCACGATGATCATTACGATAAATACTACGATAGGATAAACCATCGCGCCCTTGATCTTACTGGATAATGCATTATCCTTCTCAAAGTGTTCTACCAGACGATCCAGACACACCTCTAAGTTACCGGACAACTCACCGGCAGCTACCATGTTGATCATGATCGGAGGGAATACATCTGAGTTTACTCGAAGGGCATCTGCAAGAGTACCACCTTTTTCAACATATGTTTTCGCATCCATAACCGCACGCTTCAGTGTTGGATTCTCGATCTGGTCGCCCATCAGTTCCAATGCGGAAATGATCGTAACACCGGCTTTTATAACAGCTGAAAACTGTTTACAAAAGACACCCAGGTCTCGTGATTTCACTTTCTTCTTAATTAAACCCCCTGAAAATGGATTGTTCTGCTCTGTCAGGCTCATGATCGAATAGCCATCCGACTTCAGCTTTTTCTCCGCTCCATCTCTGTTTGGGGCCTCGATGGTACCTTTTTTATTCTTACCATCTTTGTCAACAACCTTGTAGTTAAATACTGCCATTGTTTCTCCTCCGACCCTGTCATATTTCTTCCGTGATCATATCTGACCACACCCTTTATGCGTCTTTAAACGCATAAAATCTCATTCATATAGATTATATAATACTATAATTTGCTACCATAATCAATATTTTCTTATGTCCGCCAGTTTTTTTGTGAGATTTGCACAAAACTGTTATACATCTTACTGTCCGTTGATCTTCTTTCTGAGATACTGCTGATCCTGTGCATATGTCATTGCCATCTCTCTGGTTATAGTTCCCGCAGAGAAGAGATCGTACAGTGCATCATCCATTGTAATCATTCCGAGCTGTCTGCTTGTCTGAATCGTTGACTGGATCTGATGCGTCTTTGCTTCACGGATCAGACTCCGTATAGCAGGAGAAGCAAGCATAACTTCAAAGGCTGCTACTCGTCCCTGACCATTTGCCGTAGGCAGAAGTGACTGTGATATAACGCCTTCAAGGACCATCGCAAGCTGTACACGTACCTGCTGCTGCTGGTTTGTAGGGAAGATATCAATGATACGGTCAATCGTACTTGCCGCGCCGATCGTATGCAGAGTCGAGAAAACCAAATGTCCTGTCTCGGCTGCAGTGATCGCTGTTGAAATGGTCTCAAGATCTCGCATCTCTCCTACCAGAATGATGTCAGGATCTTCACGGAGGGCTGCACGAAGCGCATTCGCATAGCTGAGTGTATCCATACCAACCTCTCGCTGATTTACGATCGCCTTGTTGTGATGATGGATATACTCGATAGGATCCTCCAGTGTGATGATATGATCTGTCAGGTTTTCATTTGCTTTGTTTATAATAGAAGCAAGTGTTGTTGATTTTCCCGAACCGGTAGGTCCCGTTACAAGCACAAGTCCTCTCTTTCTCTTATAGAGATCAACAACTTCTCTCGGAATACCAAGCTGATCAGGTCTTGGGATCTGTGTCTCAACTCGTCTGTAAGCCGCCGCCATATTACCGCGATCCATATATACGTTCACACGGAAACGTCCGGTCTCCGGTGAGTCAAACGAGAAATCGACCTCACCTCTGTCCTTTAAGATCGCTACATGTCTTTCTTTCATGGTTGCTCCGATCGCTTCTGCCGCATCAGCAGGTGTAAGCGGAGGAACTTCAACTTCTGTCAATCGTCCATTGATTCTGAGCTTTGGTGGTATTCCGACTGCAATATGTACATCAGATGCCTTCGCCTCAACCGAGAATGCCAGGAGCTCCTTCATATCCAGCATATTGTTTCCTTCCTTTCCTTGTTGCATTTCATAATTTCAATTTATTTTCACAGAGTTATGTATGTAAGTTCTTCTCTGTTAAAAATCTGTTCGGATTATGTCTTTGCATGTTTTAATGTCTTTGTATCATTTAATATTCGTCACCGGTTGTATAAACGATCTTCTTCATCTCCGAAAGTGATGTGATACCATTTAATACATGCTTTGCTGCACCCATCTTCAGGGTGAGCATTCCTTCTGATAATGCCTGTTTCTCAATCTTATCTGCCGTCGCTCCGGTCGAGATAACTGCCTGTAATGCCTTTGAAACCGGCATCATTTCATACACACCGATTCGTCCTGCATAGCCGGTATCATTACAAAGCGGGCATCCTGCAGGCTCATAGATGATTACGTCTTCTTCATCAGCCGGTACGCCAAGCACCTGTCTCTCATCATCTTCTATAAGTCGTGGCTGTTTACAGGTTGGGCACAGACGTCTTACCAGTCGCTGTGCGATAACACCTACAACCGCATCACCTACAACGTAAGGCTCGATACCCATATCTTCCAGACGAGTGATCGTAGATGCTGCCGAGTTTGTATGGAGTGTTGATACAACCAAGTGTCCGGTGATAGCCGCCTGAACCGCGATCTGGGCAGTCTCACCATCTCGAATTTCTCCGATCATTATGATATCCGGATCCTGACGAAGAATAGATCTAAGTGCTGCCGCGAATGTCATATCTGCTTTATTATTTACCTGTACCTGGTTGATACCGTTGATATTCGCCTCGACAGGGTCTTCTACCGTGATAATATTAACATCTTCTTTGTTCAACTCACTTAATGATGTGTACAGTGTAGTTGATTTACCGGAACCGGTAGGCCCTGTAACAAGGATGATTCCGTGTGGGTTACTCAGGATTCCATCAAATACTTTGATCTCATCCTCATCAAGTCCAAGACCGCTCTTCGGCTTGGTCAGTCCGTCTTTAGAAGTAAGTCGCATAACCGTCTTCTCACCGTATACTGTCGGAAGGATAGATACACGGACATCGAACTCTCGTCTGTCTACGAAAATGGTAATACGACCATCCTGTGGTTTTCTCTTCTCTGCGATATCCATTCCGCCTATGATCTTGATACGGGCTGTAATACCTGCCAGAATACTGAGGTCATATGACATTACCTGCTTCAACGCACCATCAATTCTGTATCTGACACGAACGCTGTTCTCCAGTGCTTCGATATGGATATCGGATGCTCTCTGTCTTACACCGCCCTCAATGATCTGCTTAACCAGAAGAACGATAGGTGAATTATCAATATCTTCGTTTGTTTCTTCTTCATCTCCGCCACCAAGTGCATCCGCCTGTTCCTGACGATACATCTCAGCCGCTTCCATCGCTTTTGAGCTTCCATAATACTTGCCGATCGCATCATTGATCTGTTCCTCCGTTGCGAGCATCGGCTCTACCTGCATATTTGTTACAAGTCCGATATCATCAATCGCATTGATATCCATCGGATCAGACATAGCAAGTTTTAATATATTCGGGTTTTCCGGATCGATCTCGATAGGAATAACCTTATATTTTGTAACCATATTCTCAGGTACCATATGAATAACTTTATCTTCGATCTTGGCACCTTTCAATTCTATGTAATCAATACCTAACTGCTGTGTTAGAAGAGTAATAAGGATCTCGTTACTGATCATTCCCAGATCTACGAGAACATTTCCGAGCTTCCCGCCGTTCTCTTTCTGATATGCCAGAGCCTCCTGTAACTGCTCCTCTGTAATTGCTCCTGCTGCTACAAGGATATCTCCAATTCTAATCTTTTTTCGGCCCATTCCTAATCGCATACTGGTCTGTCCTCCTACACTTTTTAAATATACGAACACTCATTTAGAGATTATAGCACACCCTGGTAAAAAATTAAACATTTTGAACAGATTTTGGTCAATTTTTTTTGATTTTTTTCACATTTTAACAAGTTTTCTTTTTGGGATATGCACGTTCTTTACAGTTTCATCATAAAATATATACAAATCGCTGGAGCAGAAATTGATGTGCAGACATTTAAAAAGCCTCTCTCACCAAAAGAGGAAGCATATTTTCTGAAATTATGCAAAGAAGGCGATCCCCGGGCCAGAAAAACTCTGATTGAATATAATATGCGGCTGGTTGCCCATATTGCAAAAAAATACAATGGGAGCCACGAAAATGATGATCTGATATCCGCAGGCACGATCGGACTGATCAAAGCCATCGACACCTACGACTCAAAAAAAGGAAAACGACTGGTCACCTATGCATCCCGATGTATTGAAAACGAACTTCTGATGCTTCTCCGTCAGAACCGAAAGCACGCCCGTGAAGTATCCTTGTTTGAACCCATCGGCACAGACAAGGAAGGAAACGAGATCAGTCTGATGGATATCATCAGTCCCGATACTCCATCCATTCTTGATTTCATGGTACATGATTATAATCTGAAACAGCTTCCGGATTGTATGCTGCACCACCTTACAAAACAGGAAATGGTGCTCCTGTCCAGACGTTACGGTCTGTCCGGTGAAGCACCATGTACTCAAAAAGAAATTGCCTCCGCAATGGGCATTTCCAGATCATATGTTTCCAGGATCGAGAAACGTGCATTGCTCAAGCTTCGCAAAGCTCTCGAAACCTGACCTCCCTATTCCTGCCGTCTGAGTATCATCCCCGCTGATACCGGGCGGTCAAGTCTTACATAGAGCTGCATCTTCGGATGCGGTGCAGACTCCATTTTCTCCATCTTGTCATTGTAGATTTCTTCTACCCGGCACGAGATATTTGTGCCGTCAAAGTCCATCGCCTCTATCATCTCTCCAACAGAAAACTTATTCTTCTGTTCAAATACCGCAAGTCCGTCTTCTGTCACCAGCTGCACATTTCCGATATAAGTATAATTCTTGATATAAGTATTGTTATCATAGATCTGAGAGTCACTATCTGTCTTTCCGAAATAAAATCCAGTTGTGAACTGTCTGTATGTGCATTTTGCTATCTCTGATTTATAATATTCCATATTCGACCTGTAAAGCTCCGGCGACTCCATATAATCATCGATTGCCTTTCTATATGTTCTGGCAACCGTTGCAACATATAGCGCAGTCTTCATTCTGCCCTCTATCTTAAAGCTATCGATACCCGCATCGATCATCTCGGGAATGTGTTCTACCATGCAGAGATCCTTTGAGTTAAAGATGTAGGTTCCCCTGTCATCCTCATTAACCGGCATATACTCACCCGGTCTTGTCTCTTCTACGATGTGGTACTTCCATCTGCAAGGATGTGTGCACGCACCACGATTCGCATCTCTGCCTGTAAAGTAACTACTGAGCAGGCATCTTCCCGAATAAGAAATGCACATAGCTCCATGCATGAACGATTCAATCTCCATATCATCCGGAATATGATCCCTGATCTGTCTGATCTCAGCAAGCGACAGTTCTCTGGCTGTAACCACGCGTTTTGCCCCAAGCTTATACCAGAAGTTATATGTCAGATAATTGGTGTTATTTGCCTGCGTACTGATATGAAGCTCCATATCCGGCATAGTTTCCTTTGCGAGTGTAAAGATACCGGGATCAGACACCAGAACAGCATCCACGCCGGTATCCTTTAACTGTTCAAAATATGTTTTCATTCCATCGATATCATAATTATGTGCAAATATATTCGCTGTCACATACACTTTTGCGTTTTTTGCATGTGCATATGCTGCTGCTTCTTTCATCTCATCAATCGAGAAATTATCTGCTTTCGCACGAAGCCCATATGCCTGTCCGCCGATATAAACCGCATCGGCACCATAATCTACCGCAACCTTTAAAACTTCAAGACTGCCTGCCGGAACAAGCAGTTCCACTTTACGATCTGTCATTTATCCAATCCTCTTTTCAATTCTTATTTATCTTCTTTCATTCTGTAATATCATACACCAACCGCGCATATTCATATGTCGATTATTTACAGCATTCGTCTTTTCGTACAGACAGGCTCATTCCGTCCCCAATATTTAAAATAGCTGTTTCAAGCCGTTCATCATGTTTTAATTCATACAGATATTCTCGCATTCTTGCATGAATCGTCCGATTTCTTCTCGTTACCGCGAACCTGGATTCAAGCACGTCTCCATCCTGTAATACATTATCACACAGCAGGATTCCTTCCGGAGCAAGTAATGGGATCGTTTTTTGAAAAAAGCTTCCATACTGTCCTTTTGCCGCATCCATAAACACCAGATCAAATGATCCCTGTAATGTCGGAAGGATCTCGTTTGCATCCCCCTCCAATAAGGTAATCCGATCTTCAGCCTGTGCAAGTCTTATATTGGCCTTTGCCTTTTCTATTCTCGGTCGATAGTTCTCTATCGTTGTAATATGTCCTTCTTCTCGCAAAAACCTGCTCATAAAAATAGCAGAAAAGCCGACCGCCGTTCCTATCTCCAGTATATTTACCGGTTTCTTTATCATCATCAGAAGCTTGATGAACTCGCCTGCTTCTCTACGGATGATAGGAACCTCCTGCTCTTCTGCTTCTTTTCTGATAGCAGTTATCACATCGTCATAATCACTGTTAAATGAATTAATGAAGGACGCAATTCTTTCATCTGTTATCATTCACTTTTCTCCGTTGTATCATTTTCCGACTTGGCATCAGTCGTGCTGTCCGACGTCTTATCTTTTGCCTTTTCTTCCTTTTTGCTTTCGGCTTTTTTCTCCTTCTCGTCCAGCTTGCCACCCGTTATCACGGTTATGATCTCGTCATTTGTATAGTTCGGAGCAATCTCATACGTTCCCGGCTGGATCTTTGCTGCATAAGAACCGATTCTGATACGAATCATCAGTGCATATGCATTCTTTACAACTCCGGCATCATCTAATGTCTCACAGACATCTTTGATCGATGAATCCGGAAGTATCGTAACTGCTACTACCTTTGTATCCGCCTTATCTTTGCAGCTGTTACTTGCAAACACATCATAAGCAAAGCCGAATCCGAACGCAAACACCTTAACCAATATAAACAGGATAAATACATTCACAAGTAAACCGACCGAGAATCGCAGTACTCGTTTCATTGTCAGTGCTCCATCTATAGCCATATCTTAATCTCCTTATCCATTCGTGCCTTCAGACACTACGTAACTGTTGTAACATATCCTACTGCTTTATGTCAACATCCAGCCCATCAGCTATCTCATCATACATTGTTTTCAGCATCCTGCAAAGCTTTCGTTCTGCCCGAAGGAAATCATTTACAATAGTGTCATGAACGATCGGATCATATTCCTCGAATAATGCAACTACCTCATCATAAGGATTATCATTCGAAGCATTGTTCTGAATATCCGAGTTCTTCTTTTTGAACTCATTCAGCCCCCGAAGCAGATCCGGATGTTCGTATAATCTTTCGCGGCACACCAGATAGTGCCTGTAGAATTCCGATTCCTTTATCGTTTCATTCAGTTTTTTACTGAGTTCAACAACATCGCTCATTGTTCATTCCTCTTTTCTTCTTAGCCTATACCCATGCATGAGGTAATTATCAAAGCGTCTTATACTTCTGTAATGATCGGAAGGATCATCGGGCTTCTCTTCGTCCGTTTCCACAGGAATTCACTCAAGGAATCCTTGATCGTCGTCTTGATCTTGCCCCAGTCTGTAACATTCTTACGCAAGCATTTCTCCAATGCTTCCTCCACTACTGCACGACAGTCCTCCATCAACGTCTCCGATTCTCTTACATATACAAATCCTCTGGAAACAATATCCGGACCCGCTATCAGGTTATTGCTGTATTTATCAAGTGTCACCACAATGATCAGCAGACCGTTCTGTGACAGAAGCTGTCTGTCTCTTAAAACAATGTTACCGACATCTCCGACTCCAAGTCCGTCGACAAAGACTCCCTGTGCCGGAACTTTTCCGGTCACCTCAAGCTTATCTTCGCTTACTTCCAGAACATCTCCTGTTGTCAGAATCTTGATATTCTCTTTCGGAATACCCATCTCCTGTGCCAGCTCTGCGTGGCGTTTCAGATGCCTGTACTCACCATGTACCGGTATCGCATATTTCGGTTTTGTGAGCGCATAGATCAGCTTCAATTCCTCTCTGCAGGCATGTCCCGATACATGTGTGTCTTCAAAGATTACATGGGCGCCCTTCATTTCCAGCTCATTGATCACCTTGAATACTGCTTTTTCATTACCCGGGATCGGGTGTGAACTGAATATGACCACATCTCCCGGCATGATCGAGATCTTGTTATGGATTGACGCTGCGATTCTTGACAGAGCCGCCATGTTCTCACCCTGACTTCCTGTCGTGATCAGAACAAGCTTCTCATCCGGATAATTCTTGATCTGACTGATATCTATCAATGTGTTATCCGGTATATCGATATAACCGAGCTCGGAAGCCGTACTGATGATATTCACCATACTTCTTCCTTCGATGATTACTTTTCTTCCATACTTATATGCTGAATTGATGATCTGCTGCACACGGTCTACATTCGATGCAAATGTAGCTATGATGATTCGATGATTCTGATTATCATTGAACAGATTATCAAACGTTCTTCCTACTGTCTTTTCTGACTTTGTGAAGCCCTCACGTTCTGCATTTGTGGAATCTGCCATCAATGCCAGAACACCTTTTTTGCCAAGCTCTGCAAACCGCTGAAGATCGATCATATCTCCAAATACCGGTGTATAATCAATCTTGAAATCTCCGGTGTGGACAAGCAGTCCTGCCGGCGTATAGATCGCCAGTGCTGCAGAATCAGCAATCGAATGGTTCGTCTTAATAAATTCTATGCGAAATTTTCCAAGAATGATATTCTGTCCATATTTTACAACCTTACGTCTGGTGTTGTTCATCAGATTATGTTCTTTCAGTTTATTCTCGATCAGTCCCATCGTAAGCTTTGTTGCATAAATCGGCATATTGAGTTCTTTCTCAATGTAAGGAATGGCTCCGATATGATCTTCATGACCATGGGTAACCACAAGCCCTTTGACTTTGTCCGCGTTTTCCTTAAGGTAAGTGACATCCGGTATTACAAGATCGATTCCTAACATATCGTCCTCAGGGAATGCCAGACCGCAGTCAATGACTATAATAGAGTCCTCATACTCTATTGCGGTAATGTTCATTCCAATCTGTTCCAATCCGCCCAATGGAATAATCTTTACCGCATCGCTATTCAATTTTTTCAATGTTCTATACCTCCAAATCTACGTCCTCTAGCAGCTCTTCAAATATCTTCATAACTGCTTCTAATTCTTTGTCATCTTCAACGATGTCAAATGCTGCCATCTCACCTTCACTGTCTGAAGCATTCTCCTTCAGTATCAGGAAAGAACCATCATCTTCATCGTCTCCGTCTTCCGTAACAAGCAGATAATTCACTCCGCCAAGAGTCGTCTGCTCCATAACAGAAAAAGCAACTTCATTGCCATCTTCATCTGTAAATACTATGCTGTCGTTTTCCATTTCTGTTCTAATCCTTTCGACTATTCGGTCTGCCCTTCATGAGCCTGACTGTCAAGATAATTCTGCAAAATAACCGCAGCGGCCATCTTGTCTACATACTGTTTCCGATTTTCTCTTCTGACTCCGGTATCCATCAAAATCCGTTCTGCTTCTACCGTAGAAAGTCTTTCATCCCACAGGATAACCTCAAGGCCTGTTCTACGTTCCAGATCTTCCTTAAACTGTTCGGTCGCTTCTGCACGTTCTCCAATCGTATTATTCATATTCTTCGGATATCCGAGAACGATCCGTTCTGCCTGATATTCCTCAATAATACTCTCTATTCTCGCAAGTGTCTGTCGAAGTTTGTTTGCTGATTTTCTTTCTATTGTTTCAAGTGGCTGTGCCGTGATCATCAGCGCATCACTGACCGCAACTCCTACTGTCTTTGTTCCGTAGTCCAATCCAATTATCCGCATATTCTTATCCTGTTCTTCTCTCCATGTAATCCGAGCTTTTTTCGATGGGATTTTTTCATCTGACCCCATCATTTTCGACACAATCCCGATCTACTTGATCAGATTATTCTTAATGTAATCTTCAAACAGAACTTCTATGATCTCATCCCGCTCTGCTTTCATGATCAGACTTCTTGCATTCTTATAGCTGGTGATATATGTAGGATCACCGCTCATAATATAACCGACAAGCTGACTGACCGGATTATAGCCTTTTTCTGTCAGTGCTTCATATACCTGTCCTATGATCTGTGTTACATCTATCGTGTTATCCTTCAGCTGTGCAATATGTTGTGTATTCTCTTTGTTATTCATATACTCACATCCTTACTTTTATCAAGTGCCATCAGCATCTTTGCATAAAAACCTTACCCTATAATAATATAAACCCATGCAAAATTCAACCTAAAGCCGCATATTTGTATATGTTGTAACGCATTTTGCGCATAATTCAGCTGCGCAACCTGCTCATTCCACGCCCACACCGTATGGAATCTTCACCACATGATTAATGATATCTGTCTGCCGGCCACAGATCCTGTGCATGCATTCTTCCTCCACAAAAATATCCATATATCGTTCCGTATGTCCACGATATCCGTCTTTTTCCTCTCTCCGGACTTTTTCTTCAACAAGAACATCGAGATTTTCTCCCCGGAAGGACGCTTCATATGCCTGTTTGTTTCTTTCGGATAAAGCCAATAGAACATCGCTTCTTTGATTTTTAATCTCAGGCGCAACCTGATCCTTCATTCCGGCAGCAACCGTTCCCTGTCTTGGCGAGAACTTAAATATGTGCATCTCGTACAAATTAAGTTTCGTCAGATAATCCACCGTCTCCCGAAACTCTTCTTCCGTCTCCCCCGGGAATCCTACGATCACATCCGTAGTCAGTGCCGGGCGGTCAAATGCCTTACGAAGCATCTCACATTTTTCAAAGTATTCTTCGCAGGTATACTTCCTGTTCATCCTTTTTAATACTGTATTACAGCCACTTTGCAGACTTAAATGGAAATGCGGACACACCTTTTCATTATCCACAATGCGGTCTATAAATTCATCTGTAATAATACTAGGTTCCAGCGAACCAAGACGGATTCTTTTAATTGATTCGATTTTTGAGATTGCATCAATTACATCTGCGAGTCCTACCTCATTTTCCTTATCCTTACCATAAGAGGAGATATGGATACCTGTCAGAACAATTTCTTTTACTCCGGTCAACGCCAGTCGTTCAACTTCTTCTATAATGGATGCGATGTCCCGGCTCCGAATCCTTCCTCTGACATAAGGAATAATGCAATAAGAGCAGAACTGGTTACAACCATCCTGAATCTTCACATATGCCCGTGTATGCTCTAAAGTACTGTTAATGGTCAAAGGCTCATATTCTTTTTCCGCTGATATATCGAGCATACCTTCATCTGTCACGCCTGCCTGCAGATAATCCTCCAGAATTCGAACAATATCTTTCTTTTTATTGTTTCCTATAATAATAGATATACGATCATCTTCCATCAGCTTATCCTTTGCAGCCTGAACATAACAGCCCGCCGCTATTACGACTGCATCCGGGTTCAGTTTCTTCGCTCTGTGTATCATCTGTCTGGATTTTTTATCTGCCATATTTGTAACAGAGCATGTATTTATCAGATATACATCTGCTTTTTCTTCGAAGGAAACAGCCGTCATTCCGGCCTCTTTTAAGAGTTCGATCATGCCATCTGTCTCGTATTGATTTACCTTGCAGCCCAGTGTCAGAGGGGCTACTGTTTTTCCCTTCAGCATTCCTTATTTTTCCTTTCTTATTATTGACTTTTTCCTCCCCAAAAGATATTATAAATATATAAACATCCGCGGCCGTTATGGCTCCGGATAATCTAACTTTTAGGAGGGTAATCATGAAAGCATTAATGGTTTCTTTAAATTCAATCGATAAGGTAAAAGCATTCTGTAACGAAATTGCAAAATTTGACGCAGAATTCGATCTCATCTCAGGACGTTATGTTATTGATGCAAAATCAATTATGGGTATATTCAGTCTTGATATTTCAAAACCAATTGAATTGAACATTCACGCTGATGAAAAGGATCTTGCTGATATTCTTGCAGCAATCAAGCCTTACGTTGTTGAATAATCACAATCGACTATTTGCATACATACAGAATGCCTGTTTTGACAGTCATTCTGCATAAAAAAGCTTGCCGCCTTTATAGTGGCAAGCTTTTTTTCATGTTATTCTGTCATGAGTACAGTTCACTCCTTGCATTCCGCAAAATCAACATCCTGGTGAGCAAATAATTTTGCATGTGTTGCATAATGTCTCTGCTTCACCTTATCTCTGTGCTCTGCACATTACAGTCTCAACAGACTCTAACGCTTTTTCATATAACGGCTCGATAATGCCGGCAAGCTTTGCTTCTGATTTCTCGATCGCAGATAATATCGGTTTTGTTACCGGGTGCTTTGCTACAAATGTTGTACAGCAGTCCTCATAAGGAAGGATCGATGTCTCATATGTTCCGATTTTTTCCGATATATCAACAATCTCCTGCTTGTCCAGTCCGATACACGGACGGAACACCGGCAATGTACTGACATCATTGATAACAGCAAGACTGAATACCGTCTGGCTGGACACCTGCCCGATACTCTCGCCTGTCACCGTACACTGACAGTCATTTCTCTTTGCCAGTTCTTCTGCGATCTTGATCATATAGCGTTTCATAATGATCGTAAGCTCCTCGTGCGGGCAATTATCATAGATCGCCATCTGAACATCCGCGAAATTTACAACATGCAACTTGATCGCACCTGCATAATCCGCAACCAGACATGCCAGATCAATTACTTTTTCTTTGGCACGCTCACTGGTAAATGGCGGTGCATGGAAATATACAGCCTCCATCTGGACACCGCGTTTTGCGATCATATAGGTTGCAACCGGGCTGTCAATTCCACCGGATAATAATGCCATTCCCTTTCCGTTTGTGCCGACAGGAAGTCCTCCCGGACCCGGAATCGTGATCGAATAAATATATACTGTCTTCCGGATCTCTACATTAATGATCTCATCCGGTTCATGAACATCAACGGAAGTATCCGGGAATGCCTCTAACAGATAATGTCCGAGCTCTGCATTGACCTCCATCGAAGTCATAGGAAAGCTCTTATCATTTCTTCTTGTATTTACTTTAAAGGTAAAGTTCTTCTTACGATATGCCTTATCCACATATTCGATCACCTTTTCTTTGATGGCTTCAAATGATGTATCTTCCTCTACCACGATCGGACAGATTCCCACAATACCGAATACCTTGGTCAATGCACCCACTACATCTTCATAATCATAGTCTGATTTTGCTTCGATAAAGATTCGTCCCTGTTCCTTACGGATATAAAAATCACCGTAATTTTTGATCTTACGATTAATGTTTTTTACAAGGATATCTTCAAATATATACCGGTTTTTTCCTTTTGTACCGATCTCGGCATATTTGATCATAAATGCCTTATACTGCATATGCTTCTCTCAACCTCCGATTTTCATTCTATTTATTTGTTCTTCGCCTGTTTTATACTATTATAATCAAACTTTCCATTCGTTTGACGCTACTTTTTTCTGACATATTTTCTATATACCGGCAGGATCTCTTCTATCACATCTGCCGCATAGTCTGCCTGTTCCACTGTGTTCTCTGCCGAAAAACTGAAACGGATCGTGGATTCCAACCGATCCTTCGGTAACCCGATCGAAGCTAATACATGGCTGACTGCCGGTTTATTCGACGAACATGCCGATCCGGAAGAAACATAGATTTCCCGTTCTTCTAATGCATGCAGCATCACTTCGCTTCGAACACCAACAAATGATACACTTAGGATATGTGGTGCTTCCCCTTCATTGATATATACATCCGGAAGTGTCTTTAGCCGTTCGGTCAGACGGTCTTTCACCGCCCGCATACGAACAGTTCTGGCTTCCAGATCTTCATAAACCATCTTTGTTGCCAGTCCAAATCCTGCAAATCCCGGAACATTCTCTGTGCCGGATCGCATTCCGCCCTGCTGTCCGCCGCCGTATATGATCGGCTTCACCTTCGTACGGTTCTTGATAAACAACGCTCCGGTTCCCTTTGGTCCATGTATCTTATGCCCGCTTACGGACATCAAATCGATACCCATCCGTTTCGGGTAAATGTGATATTTGCCAAATGCCTGAATCGCATCCACATGAAAGAGTGTCTTTGGATTCTTCTCTTTGATAATCTCTGCAATCTCCTGAATCGGTTCTACTGTCCCGATCTCGTTATTTACATACATAACAGACACAAGAATCGTATCCTCATTCACTTCCTGTTCCAGCTGTTCCAAATCCACAATTCCGTGGTGATCTACATTCAGATATATGATTTCAAATCCAAGGCTCTCCAAAAATGCCATCGTACTTGATACCGATGCATGTTCCACCTTTGTTGTTATGATCCGGTTTCCGCTTCTTTTATTTGCAAGCGCAGTCCCGATCAACGCAAGATTATTGGATTCCGTTCCGCCGGAAGTCAGTACGATCTCTTTGCTGTCTACCTTCCATTCTTTTGCAAGGATCTCTTTCGTCTCCTTGATATAGTGTCCTGCATCCAGACCTTTCTGATGCAGGGAGGAAGGATTACCATAATCTTCTTCCATTAATTTTACCACCAGATCTTTTACTTCCGGAAATACTTTTGTTGTTGCTGCATTATCAAAATATGCTTCCATCTCTATCTATCCTCTTCCAGTTCAAACATTATGATCGACATAACCGCCATTCCCGCTGTCTCGGTACGCAGAATCCTGTGTCCAAGCGTAACCATCTTCGCACCCATGTCTGCCGCTGCCTCGACTTCTTCTCCGGCAAATCCACCTTCCGGGCCTATAAATATACCAAGACTTTTCTTTCCCTTGATCGATGCAAAGACCTCTTTCGAATATGCAACTCCTTCTGCTTCTTCATACGGGATCATATTCATATCAAGCTCCTTTGCCATAGCAAGAGCCTCTTTCCATGTTACAGGAGCAGTTACCTCCGGGATCACACCTCTGCCCGACTGCTTCGCCGCCGCAAGTGCGATCGCCTGATAACGTTCCGTCTTCTTTCCTGCTTTCTTTGCATCCAGCTTGACAACCGTCCGTTTCGTCATGACCGGTACGATCCTTGTAACGCCAAGCTCTACCGTTTTCTGGATGATCCACTCCATCTTATCCGCTTTCGGAAATCCCTGAAACAACGTAATCTCTGTTTCAAGTTCTGCAAAATTATCACATACATCCAGAATATCTGCAACTACTTTTTCATGATCCATAACTGAAATCTGGCAGCGGTAATCTCTACCCCTGCCATCACTTATTATGATCTCATCATTTACTTTTAAACGAAGAACATTCTTAATATGATTGACATCCTCACCGGTAATATCAATGCTCTTATCAAATACCCTTCCATCAAAATCTACAAAAAAACGATTCATCTTCCCAATCCTGTCTCTTTATGACTAATTATCCTTCTCAGCTACAAAACTGATCCAGTCTTTCATAGAGACAGTATCCACTATTCTGAAGTGATTGTCAAGAAGCGCCTGTCTGACCTCGTCTTCTTTTGTATTGATAATTCCGGAACAGATAAACTTCGCATCATCCTTCATAAACTGCTGCACAACACCGGAAAGCGGGATGATTACATCCGCCAGAATATTTGCAACTACGATATCATACTTCGGTTCGATCGACTGAACAAGCTCTTTATCCGCGAGTACATTACCACAGAGAAACCGAACCTGATCTTCTGTAATATGATTGATATCCCTGTTCTCGATGCTGACATGAACCGCAGTCTCATCAATATCGATTCCGAGAACCTCTTTTGCGCCAAGATTACTACATACAAAGGAAAGGATCCCGCTTCCGCTTCCACAGTCAAGAACCAGATCTCCTTCTTTCATATATTTCTTCAGCTGTCCGATACATAATCTGGTCGTCTCATGGGAGCCGGTTCCGAACGCCGCACCCGGATCAATATCGATCACAATATCATCATCTGTCACATCAGAAGGTGCATCCTCCCATGTCGGTTTGATAACGATATTGTCATACAGACGAAACGGCTTAAAATATGCCTTCCAGTTATTCATCCAATCCACATCTTCCGTCTCGGATTCTATGATATTGCAGGCTCCAACCGGAATAAATTCCGATAACCGTTCCAGTTCATTTTTTATCTTGGTCTTTATCTCTTCCTTGTCAAAGGAATCATCCAGATAGCAGGAAACCTTTGCTGTTCCGTCATCCGTCGGCATCTCATCCGGCAGAAGATCTACAAACATAGCTGCCATTTCTTCATCTGTCAGAGGCACATTGTCATCGACTTCTATACCCAAAACGCCTTCCTCATCGAGGAAGGCGCTGAGTAAATCGACAGCCTCACACGTTGTTTCAATCGTGATTTGTGTCCATTTCATAATCTATTTACCTATTTCTTCTTTCTTTTTTTGTGATCTCCAAATGAGAATGATGTTCCTACCGAATCTGTTGCAGGTCTGGTCTCAACCAATGTTGCCTGCTCGTATTCATTCAAGATACGCTTCTGTTCTGCAGTCAGCTTCTCAGGAACCTGTACAACCAGTGTTACATAATGATCACCACGCTGAGTAGGATTCTTCAGGTTTGGCACACCTTTTCCCTTCAGCTTAACCTTGGTATCGGTCTGTGTTCCTGGTGGAATCGTGTAATCAATCTCTCCCTCGATCGTATGGATCTTAATGTTTCCACCCAGTGCTGCCTGTGTGAATGAGATCGGTTCGGAGGAGTAAAGATTGTATTCCTGTCTCTGGAACTTCGGATGACGATCAACAAGGATCGTAACATGAAGATCTCCTCTTTCACCACCATTAAATCCAGGTTCACCTTTTCCTTTGATACGGATATTGGTTCCGTTATCTACTCCAGGTGGAACAGCGATCTGAATCTTCTTTCTGCTCTTTACATAACCGGTTCCCGCACAGTTGCTACATTTATATCTAATGATCTTACCGGATCCGCCACAGTCCGGACAAGTCGATACATTTCTTACTACGCCAAACAAGGACTGCTGTGTTGTAACGATCTGACCTTTTCCACCGCATTTGCCACAAACCTCCGGCTGATGTCCCGGCTGTGAACCGGTTCCCTTACATACTTCACATTCATCCTTTAACGGAAGATCCAGTTCTTTCTGTGTACCAAATATTGCTTCCTCAAAAGCAACTCTGATCGTTGTCTTGATGTTAGCACCCTTTACAGGTCCGTTTGAATTTCTCTGTCTGCTTCCACCACCGAACATATCTCCGAAAATATCTCCGAAAATATCTCCCATATCAGCAAAATCAAAGCCGCCGAAGCCACCAAAGCCACTGCCGCCGGCATTTGGATCAAATGCCGCATGACCATACTGATCATATTTTGCTCGCTTCTCCGGGTCACTAAGTACTGCATAAGCTTCCGCTGCTTCTTTAAATTTTCTTTCAGCCTCCGCATCGCCCGGGTTCATATCAGGATGATATTTCTTGGCTACGACACGATATGCTTTTTTTATCTCTGCCTCTGAGGCATTCTTGGTTACACCAAGGACCTCATAGTAATCAGTTTTTGTTTCTGCCATAACTTTTAACCTTTCATCTGCGATATACATTCATATCCACAGTAAAACAGGAAACCTTTTTCCCGTTTTACTGTCAGATATTTACTATAGACTACATTTCATATTATTTCAAGGCTTAAACCTCTGTGAAATCTCCATCTACTACATCACCCTCTGAAAAGTCCGGTGTACCTGTACCTGTTCCTGCATTTGCTCCAGGACCATTCTGCTCATAAAGCTTAGCAAACAGATTCTGAGCACTTTCCATAAGCTTATCCTTAGCAGCCTTGATCTTATCCACATCAAGATCTGTCATATTCTCTGCATCTGTGCTTTCAATTGTTGACTTTAATGAGTCTAAGTCAGCCTGTACGGCAGACTTATCTGCATCTGAGAGCTTATCTCCGACTTCATTCAGTGCTTTTTCTGTCTGGAATGCAAGTGCATCTGCTTCATTTCTTGCTTCAATGCCTTCCTTACGTTTCTTATCCTGTGCTTCGTATTCTGCAGCTTCTTTTACTGCTCTCTCGATATCATCATCTGAAAGTGATGTACCGGAAGTAATTGTAATGTGCTGTTCTCTTCCTGTTCCGAGATCCTTAGCAGATACATTTACGATACCATTCGCATCGATATCGAATGATACTTCGATCTGAGGAACGCCTCTTCTTGCAGGAGCGATACCATCCAGTCTGAAACGTCCAAGACTCTTATTATCTTTTGCAAACTGTCTTTCACCCTGTACTACGTTGATATCAACGGCATCCTGATTATCCTGTGCTGTTGAGAAAATCTGGCTCTTCTTTGTAGGAATTGTAGTGTTTCTCTCGATCAGATGTGTTGCGATACCACCCATTGTTTCGATAGAAAGTGTAAGTGGTGTAACATCAAGAAGAAGGATCTCACCGGCACCGGCATCACCTGCAAGCTTACCGCCCTGGATAGATGCACCGATTGCAACACACTCATCAGGGTTGATACCCTTGAACGGCTCTTTACCTGTTAATCTCTTAACTTCTTCCTGTACAGCGATGATACGTGTAGAACCACCGACTAATAATACCTTATCAAGATCTGCTGCAGTAAGTCCTGCATCTTCCAGTGCTGTCTGAACAGGTACCTTTGTTCTGTCAACCAGATCTGCTGTTAACTCATCAAATTTTGCTCTTGTCAGGTTCATATCAAAATGCTTTGGTCCATCCTGATTTGCTGTAATGAAAGGAAGGTTGATGTTTGTTGTCATAGCAGATGAAAGCTCTTTCTTTGCCTTCTCTGCTGCTTCCTTCAATCTCTGCATAGCCATCTTATCGCCTGAAAGGTCGATACCCTCTGCCTTCTTGAATTCATCTAACATATACTGTGTAACAGCATTATCAAAGTCATCACCACCAAGCTTATTATCACCGGCTGTTGCCAATACTTCAATAACGCCTTCACCGATCTCAATGATAGATACATCGAATGTACCACCACCTAAATCGTATACCATGATCTTCTGTTCCTGTTCATTATCAAGACCATAGGAAAGAGCTGCTGCTGTAGGCTCGTTGATGATACGCTTTACATCAAGTCCTGCAATCTTACCGGCATCCTTTGTTGCCTGTCTCTGTGCATCTGAGAAGTAAGCAGGTACTGTGATAACGGCCTCTGTAACCTTCTCACCGAGATATCCTTCTGCATCGGATTTCAGTTTCTGAAGAATCATAGCTGAAATCTCTTCCGGTGAATACTTCTTGCCATCGATCTCTACTCTGTAATCTGTACCCATATGACGCTTGATGGATGAAATTGTCTTATCTGCATTTGTAACTGCCTGACGTTTTGCAGGCTCACCGACTACTCTCTCACCTGTCTTTAAGAAACCTACTACAGATGGTGTAGTTCTCATACCTTCTGTATTCGCAATAACAACAGGCTTACCACCTTCCATTACTGCTACACATGAATTTGTTGTACCTAAGTCAATACCAATTATCTTACCCATGATTATATTCCTCCTAAATAAAATTCTGTTTTCTTAATTTAATAAAATTTATATGCTATAGTCATTTGACTATTAGTTTGCAACCTTTACCATGCTGAATCGTAATACCTGATCCTTATACATGTAACCACGCTGCATCTCTTCGACGATCACGTTCTCTCCGTAATTCTCATCCTCTACATGCATTACTGCATTGTGGAACGCCGGATCAAACTGTTCACCCTCGCAGTTCATCGGGGTAACGCCGATGGATTCCAGTGAAGTCATAAGTGATTTGTAGATTTTATCAACTCCTGCTTCAAACGGTCTGTCTTTATCCTCTTCCGGAATTGCTGCAATCGCTCTTTCAAAGTTGTCAACTACCGGAAGTAATTTTCCAAGAACATCCTTTGCTCCGAAATCATACATTTTGGATGACTCCTTTTCATTTCTCTGGCGGATATTCTCGCACTCTGCAAGAAGACGTTTATATTTGTCTTCTGCATCCTGACAGCGCTCTTTCAGTTTATCATTTTCTTCTCTTAAAGCCTTACTGCCGCGTCTGTTCTCTTTTGCAACCGGCTTCGGTTTTGCTGCTTCCGCCTGCTCTTCAGGGACATCCACGGTTTCTGTAACATTCACATCTGTAGTTGTTGTTTCTGCAGTATCTGTTGACTCTGCTGTAACTTCATCTACAATTGTTTCTGCTGCCTTTTCATCTGTCTTTACTTTCTTAGTATCTTTCTTGGTGTCTGCCATTATCGGACCCCCTATTCGTTATTATTAAATATATCATCCAATTCATCGGTCAGATTTTTTAACATCGTAACGACTTTCTTATAGTCCATACGTTTCGGACCGATGATACCTATAGTTCCTTTTGCGCCTTCCGGCATCTTATAAGTTGCCGTTACAAGGGAGCAATCTTTCAGATCCTCACTGGAATTCTCATCACCGATTCGGATCTCTATATCAGAGTTATCTTTATTGATAACTTCTTCTACATATTTTACAAATTCCTCTTTGTCTTCTATATCTTCAAAAGTTCCAAGCAGTTTTTCTGCTGTTGCCGAATCCATCAATTCAGGATACTTTAACATGTTGGTCGCTCCGCTTGTATAAACCTTCAGGTCATCCGCTTCATGAATAGCTTCCATGATCCCCTGAAAGATGTTTTCTAAGATATCCGCATATTCACCTGCCTGCATCTTCATCGTCTGTATCAGTTCCAGATTAATATCTTCTAATGCAGCTCCCTGAAGGAACGTGTTTAATAAAATATTGAATTTTAAAATCTCGTCATTCTTCAGATCGTACGTGGTATCGATCAGCTTATTCTTTACGATATTTCCATCCACCATGATCACCGCAAGAAGCTTTGACTCAGCAACCTTGGAAAGCTGTATAAACTTCACGGTATTATTATACTGAGGTGTGGTAACCAGTGTGGCATAATTCGTATTTGCCGCTAATACCCGGGCAACCTGCTTCAGCATCTTCTCCATTTTATCAACTCGTTCAAGAAGATTTCCCTTCTCTGTCTCAGCCTCTATCTTCTCATTCATAAGGCTGTCAACATAGAACCGATATCCTTTATCCGTCGGAATTCTTCCTGCAGATGTATGCGGCTGACATATATAACCCATGTCCTCCAGATCAGACATCTCATTCCTGATCGTCGCCGAACTTAAATTCAAATCTGTATACTTTGAAATCGTCCGCGATCCTACAGGTTCTCCGGTCTCTAAATAATTGGAAACGATAGCTTTCAGAATTTTGACTTTTCTTTCGTCAAGTTCCATCTGCTCATCCCTTTCATTTTGTTAGCACTCAAATACCCCGAGTGCTAACCACTAAAATTAATCTAACACCCACTACCTTGTTTGTCAACATTTATTTTGAAAAAAATCAAGAAAATTTATAATTTTTGAGCTTTGAAAAAATGAATGCCGAGTCCTGTAGAAATCACGGCATATAAAAGACTGATGATAATCGCAGCTACCGCATCTGTTCCGTTAAATGTAAGGTCACTTGTCATACCGAGAAGCTGCACGATCCAGATGTTATCCGACCACGCCGGCAGATTAAACAGATCCACAAGGACACGAACTCCGGGTGTAAATAACAGCACCAAAAGAACCGCGGCAGTCATAGACAAAACCGAATGTCTGATCAGTGAAACCAACATAAATGCAAACATCGCGCAGGCTCCGATCATTATAAACTGTAGCACTATCGCAAGCATTGTTTTTCCAATCCGGGAAGCTTCTGAAGCTTCAGGGACATTTCTAAAAAACAAAGCAGCCACAATCCCTGAAATCAGAATATATTCCAGTAAGATCCCCCATGCATAAGTAACTGCCGCCAGCACTCTGGCAATATAACAGGCCGCTCTGCTTTTACTTCTCTGCAGCTCGCAGCGTATGGTATTCTGTTCGTAGTCTTCGGATATATGAAGGATAACCGGAAACATCATAAGAAGGACCAGAAGCTCCGAAGCAGAAAAAGCCGATGCAATATAAGCGATTCCGTCCATCTGACCTTTGATCGCTGTAATCGTCTGTTCTGAAAAGCCTGCTGCCGCCAGAAAGTCGCTGCTTACCCCTGCACTTATATAATGAAGAAAAGCTGCTACAAGAATCGCAAACGGAATCACCAGAATCATGATCATTCTGCCATAAAAGCTTTTGCCATATCGAAATACTTCTGCTCTGTAAACATTCATACTGTTGCCTACGCTCCCTCTAAATAAGAAATAACCGGATCTATCTCCTGTTTTTAATATACCCGTGAGTGTTTTTTTATATTACAGATAAATAATCCGGTCACAGACCTGTTCCAGATCTCCGGGTATGTGGCTGGTAAGAATAACCGCCATTCCTTGTTTTCTTCGTTTCTCCAGATAAGATAAAAACGATGCTCTCGTAAACGGATCAAGCCCGTTCAACGGTTCATCAAGCAACGCCAGTCTTGTCTCTTTATGGATCGCAAGACAAAGCGCAAGCTTCTGTTTATTGCCAAGTGACAGCTTAGATGCTTTGATCCGGTCAAATTCATGGATACCCAAAAGATCGATCAAAGCTTCATCCGTAAGCTGCTTATCTCCGTTCATATGCTCCATCATTTTTATATTATCACGCACGGAAAGGTCTGAAAAAAAAGAGGGTCTGTCGATCACACATGCCATATCTCTGCCGGATATATCTGTTACATTTATCTGTCCTGAGCAGCTGCCCTTTTTCCGGGGAATAAAGCTCGCCAACATACGAAGTAACGTGCTCTTTCCACTTCCATTTTGTCCCGCCAGTCCGACAATCTCGCCTTTACGCAGTACAAATGTCAGATTCTTCTCCCACAACGGCTGTTCTGTTCCAGGATAGGTATAATTCAGTTCATTTATTTCTATAATAACAGCAGTCTGCTGCTCATTCGTCTCTTTTATCATATCCGAACCTGTCCCCGACTATCATTTCATTTATCTTTATCCTGTAAAAAATCTACAAGAATCCTGTTGCTTACATCGATTCCCTTTCTGGTAAAACATACCATCCCCTTTTCATCTTTCATATGTCCGCTTGCCACATACCCTCTTATAATATCCCCATAAACATCATATAAGGAATGGCCGAATCGTTCATAGAAATCCGCCGCACTGATCCCTCTGGTCATTCTAAGCCCAAATATCACATACTCTTCCATCAATGTATCAATATCTACAGTTTCATCAATATGTCTGATTGAAAGCAGCTCCGGTATCCGGTACGCTTCATCGATCGAGCGTTTTTCAAATACTTCCTCCATCGTATCGACATACTGTTTTATATCTGACGTATTCGAATATCTTCTTCCGTTAAAAAAGGAAGCCGCACCTATACCGATCCCGATATATTCATCCATCGTCCAGTATACGATATTATGTCTGCATTCATATCCGGGCTTTGCATAATTTGAAATCTCATACCTTTTATATCCTGACATCTCGAGTACCTTTCCGGTTGCTTCATACATTTCACGGTCTGTTTCCTCATCCGGAAGCTTTGAAAGGAGTTTCTGATCTCCCGCAAGCGGTGTTCCATCTTCCACGATCAGGCTATATGAAGAGATATGTTCCGGTCTGCACTTCAATACACGCTCTAGTGTATCCAGGTAGGAATGAAGCGTCTGCCCCGGGATCGCAGAGATCAGGTCGACATTGATATTTCTGAAGCCTGCGTCACGTGCTGTCTGATAGGATGTCAGAAACTGTTCATATGTATGTATCCTGCCAAGCATGGCAAGCTCATCATTGTGTGCGGACTGCAGTCCGATACTCATACGATTGATCCCGGCCGCCAGATATTCCGCTGCTTTGATCGCAGTCAGGGTACCCGGATTCACCTCAATCGTAATCTCGGCTTCTTCGTCCACTTTAAAAATGCTTCTAAGGGTCGCCAATATATTCATGATCTCGCCCGGTAAAAGTATAGACGGAGTTCCTCCGCCTATAAATATCGTTTTTACAATATAGTCCTTTGATATGCTTTTATAGCTTAATAATTCTCTGCAAATGCTCTGGACATATGCCTTTCTGACCGCACCGCTCCGGTTGATCTGCGGGTCATCCGCACCAAAAGACAGGAAATCACAATATACACACTTCTTAACACAAAACGGAATATGTATATAAATGCTCAGTTTTTTTCTCATGTGTTTTTCCTGCCTTCTCGTTTTTTCTGTAAGCTGCTTTCTGCTTATATCAAAATCATTTTTGATTTATTTCATTCTAAATGTCTTGATTCAACCTGCAATTTTTTTATATTTATTCCTCATCAAGTTTTAATACGCTCATAAATGCCTGCTGCGGGATCTCTACATTTCCGATCTGACGCATACGTTTCTTACCTTCCTTCTGTTTCTCCAGAAGCTTCTTCTTACGGGAGATATCTCCGCCGTAACATTTTGCAAGGACATCCTTTCTGACTGCTCTTACCGTCTCTCTGGCAATGACCTTGTTGCCGATCGCAGCCTGGATCGGAATCTCAAATAAATGTCTTGGGATCTCCTGCTTTAACTTCTCGCACATCTTTCTTCCGCGTTCGTAAGCAGTATCCTGATGAAGAATGAAGGATAACGCATCGACCTCTTCTTTATTGATCAGGATATCAAGTTTTACAAGCTCGCTCCGCACATAGCCCTTCATTTCATAGTCAAAGGACGCATAGCCTCTGGATCTTGATTTTAATGCATCAAAGAAATCATAGATGATCTCATTTAACGGAAGGTCATACCGAAGCAGCGCTCTGGTTTCTTCCATATATTCCATTCCCTGATATACGCCACGGCGTTCCTGACAGAGCTGCATGATCGCACCTACATATTCTGTAGTGACCATGATCTCCGCGGATACAAACGGCTCTTCCATATATTCGATATTCGACGGATCCGGCAGATTGGACGGATTCGTCAGTTCGATCATCTTGCCATCCGTTGTATGCACACGGTAAACAACGCCCGGCGCAGTCGTAACAAGATCCAGATTGAACTCGCGCTCCAATCGCTCCTGTATGATCTCCAGATGCAGAAGTCCAAGGAAACCGCAACGGAAACCGAAACCAAGTGCGATCGATGTCTCCGGCTCAAAGCTTAAGGACGCATCATTTAACTGAAGCTTCTCCAATGCATCGCGAAGATCCGGGTATTTGGCTCCATCTGCCGGATAAAGTCCGCAGTAGACCATAGGCTGTGCCTTCTTATATCCCGGAAGCGCCTCTGCGCATGGATTGTCGTTATCTGTAACGGTATCACCGACTGTAGTATCTCTGACATTCTTTAAGCTGGCAGTGATATAGCCTACCATTCCTGCCGATAATTCATCACAAGGAACGAATCTGCCAGCCCCGAAGATTCCTACTTCTACTACCTCTGCAACAGCTCCGGTTGCCATCATGCGGATGGACGTCCCACGTTTTACCACACCGTCGAATAAACGGCAGAATATGATAACACCTTTATATGAATCGTAAATACTGTCAAATATAAGTGCCTGAAGCGGTTTTTCCGGATCTCCTGCTGGTGCCGGGATCTTCGTAACGATCTGCTCTAAGACCTGATCGATATTGATACCATTCTTTGCCGAAATTCTCGGAGCATCCTGCGCTTCGATTCCGATCACATCTTCAATCTCATTTACCACGCGCTCAGGTTCGGCCGAAGGAAGATCGATCTTATTGATAACCGGCATAACATCCAGATCGTGATCGATCGCAAGATATACATTTGCAAGTGTCTGTGCCTCGATTCCCTGTGCTGCATCCACAACCAGGATCGCACCCTCGCAGGCAGCCAGACTTCTTGATACTTCATAATTAAAATCAACATGCCCCGGGGTATCGATCAGATTGAAGATATATTCTTCTCCATCCTGTGCTTTATAGATCGTACGAACGCACTGTGCCTTGATCGTGATTCCACGTTCCCGCTCCAGATCCATATTATCAAGCACCTGATTCTGCATCTCACGTTCAGTCAATAAGCCAGTCTTTTCTATAATCCTGTCCGCAAGTGTCGATTTACCATGATCGATATGCGCTATAATGCAAAAGTTTCGTATCTTTGACTGATCTATATGAGCCATCCTGTTTTCCTCCGGTATCTGAATTTCTTTTCTCTTTTTATTTAAGCATGCATTTCTGCAGGCAAATAATTTCGTGTTCATTATCATAACACAATCTCACTTTCCGCTCAATACTTTGTAAAGAATTGCAGACAGCGGTTCCATGGCATTTTTTGCCTCTTCTACCGTATTCGTCTGGCTGCCGACCTCTACTAATAACGACCGGGGCTTCAGATCCAGATTATATCGATATCCCTTAACAAATATCTTTCTTACAAAGGACTCATAATTTGCCTGTGCCGTCAGATACATCTGCAGACTGAAGGCAAGATTTTCTGTTTTGTATGGATTTGCCAGATATGATATGTCTCCGTTCTTATTTAATCGGCTCACTCCGTTTAAAAACATAATCTGCGCAGTCTTTTTTCCCCCGATCTCCGTAATCAGATATGTATCCTCGGCTACACCGTCTCTGTGAATATCGATCACGACATCAATAGACGGATATTCCGTAAGAATCTTCTGAACTCCCTCTCTTGCATAATCATATGCCGCGCTTCGATCCAGCTCCCCACCGGTCATATCGTAGGCTGTCGTATCGTGATAGACTGCCACCCCGTAATTCTCTTCGAGAAGCTGCGTCAGGTAATCACCAACGCCGATCACGGTATCCTCAACCTTGCCCGGCTCGGAATCTTTAAAGCTCTCCGTTCCGTGTGTATGATAGATCAGCACCTTATAGTTCTTATCCTCTGTATCGATCGTCAGATCCATAGAGGCAAGATCCTGCCCGTTTAATTCTTCCCTGGATACATTTGTCGTACTGTCGATCACATAGAAGTGATTTTTTATATAATCATAATCAGCAAGCTTTTCCTGCATATAACTGCGACATCCTGCCATCGCAGCTATCGATGCTGTCGCTTCTCTGTTCTCCCGCATGACATTTTTCGATAGATCCTTCCGAATGTCCGTCTCTGCAATATCCGTCTCCTGTTCTGATGCACAGGACACAAATGCACCTGCAAGGCAATATTCCTGCAAACAATCTTCTAAAAAACAGGATGCTTCTTCATGTTGCTTTCCCTCCTGCTGTATATTCGGCTTCTGATCCGACGATATTGTTCCTATCAAAAGCTGTCGCAGCATATCCGTCTTTGTCTCATCATCACATTTTACAAACCATATTGCAAAAAAGGCTATGACCAGAAAAAAACAATAACGCATTCTTCTTTTTTCGCATCTTGTCTGACAGTTTCTCATTCCGGATAAACTCATTACTTTTTATTATTTATCAGTATATGAGTCCTTCCTGAAAATAATACCATTTATTGCTTCGGATATTGTGAAGCTAATTCGTCTTACCAGTTCATCAATATTTTTTGGAGTAACAAACATATCCGCAAGCTCCGGTTCTACCAGATGATATGCGATCTGATATCTCTGCTGCTCGGACAATTCTTTCACCAGCTTCTTCCCATGTATCTGATCAAATGCATCGGCGATCTCATCAAGAGAATCATCGATGATAGACGGAACCGATATAACTGTCGGAACTCCAAGTGCGATGACCTTTGTTTTTATATTATCTGAGTTGATCTCCATCCGGTTATTTCCGACGCCGGAGCCCGGACTGATCCCGGTATCCGTAAGCTGCACAGTCTTGTTCAACCGCTTACTGCTTCTGGCCGCAAGAGCATCAATTACAAGAACCGCATCTACCTTGATATTCCCACAGATTCCTTTTATGATCTCCACCGTTTCAATTCCTGTCTGTGCCATAACGCCCGGACAGATCGCCGATATATCATATTCCTGTCTGCCCGATACAGGGATCTTCTCGATTCCCAGATGTCTGGTTATAAAGAGATGATCAACAACCAGCGGACCGAGTGAATCCGGTGTCACCTCACGGTTTCCGAGACCTACGACCAGAACGGAGCTTGCATCTCCCAGTAATTTTTTAAGATTATTTGATAGTTCACGGCACAACGGCTCATGGATTGTTTCATCAAATTCCCGGATTTCCGGACATTCGATCGTAATATAAGTTCCAAGAGGCTTGCCAAGTGTCTCTGCCCCTTTCTCATTTGTTACATTGATCGTCGTTGTCCTGATACCCTGCCGGTGGATCTTTGTCGCAATCTGTATTCCATCCAATTCTCCGCGATCTTTTATATCTTCTCGTAATTCTATCGCAAGGTCTGTCCGAATCGTTCGTTCCATAGCCGTTCCCCATTTCTGTCTATTCTCTCTCCGGCAGAAAATCGTAGTTTCAGCCGGTATGCTCTGGTATATAAAATGCCCCGAATGAATATTTCTATTCACCGGGGCAATGCCTGTTCCACATTATCTTACATAATCTTTTTAATTATCCGGTTTATTACCTCAGGATATCCGCAGATCGTCATAACCGGTGGGTTCCATTTTACAAATGCCGTATCCTTAAAACAGGTAGATACACCAACCTCTATTCCTCCCTCCATCTCGGAAGAACGGACGATCCGTTTAAATTTGCTCTTGTCTTTTACAAGGCTCCATGCGGCTTTACCGATCGTGAAATCCACAATCGGATAGCCGCCCTCATAACCGGTTACAACTGCATCTTCTATAAATGAGTATTCTTCTTTCCATGTAGCAACTGCATCTTCAATCGATTCAAACATAGTGTCTGTATTCCTTTCTTTTTTATTCTGACTTTTATGCTTATTCATATCGTATTTTTTACATATAATACAAGTATAGCACACAGTTTTTTAAAATGCCTTAATTTTATTTCAGAAATGATTTTATACTTTATTATTATGTAAATCTCTGCTATAATGAGTTGTATTTATGATCGAACTTAATTTAAGGAGGATTTTCCATGGATTTTAGCAAAAAGGGCGTGGAAAAGAAACAGAAAGCTCTCGTTTCTAAACTACCCCGAAATAAAAAGAAACTGACGGTTTCTCTGTTCAAGGCAATGCTTGTCTTATTTCTGGCGATCATTGTTCTTGGTATCGGAGCCGGCTTCGGTGCACTAAAGGGTATTCTGGATGATACACCGGAGGTAAATGCAAAGGATCTGATCCCGAAAGGATATCAGACAACCCTGTACGATCAGGACGGCAAGGAACTCAAAGTTCTTGCAAGCTTCGATGCAAATCGCGAATATGTCTACTATGATGATATTCCGGAAAATCTGGTCAATGCATTTATCGCTATTGAAGATCAACGTTTCTGGGAACATAACGGTATCGACGTTCAGGGTATCATGCGTGCATTTGCCCATGGTCTTCAGTCAGGTGACTTCGATCAGGGTGCAAGTACTCTGACACAGCAGCTGATCAAGAACCAGATCTTCAATGTCGGTCTGGATGAGAAAACCATGTTTGACAAGATCGAACGTAAGGTTCAGGAACAGTATCTCGCTGTTGAGATTGAAAAAGTCCTGCCAAAGAAAAGTATCGCTGAATACTATCTGAATACTATCTACCTTGGTCAGGGACGATACGGAGTAGAAACCGCATCCCAGTATTATTTTAATAAACAGTTAAAAGACCTGACGATCTCCGAGTGTGCGGTTCTCGCTGCAATCCCTCAGAACCCAAGCAAATTTGATCCGGTTGTATTTCCGGAAGAAAATGCAAAAAGACGTCTGATGGTTCTGGATAAAATGTCAGAGCTGAACATGATCTCCCAGTCAGATTATGATACAGCAATTGCCGATGATGTATATGCTGAGATCAAAAAGGTATCATCCATAAAGAAATCATCACCGACAAAGATAAACTCCTATTACATCGATGAAGTAATTAACCAGCTGGAAGATGACTTCATGGCAATGGGATATTCCAAATCAGAAGCAGACAGTATGATCTACTCCGGCGGTCTGGAAGTTCATACCTGTCAGGATACAGAGATTCAGGATATCTGTGATACTGTATTAAATGATGAGGACAACTATCCATCTGACAGTTACCAGCTCTCCTATGCACTGACTCTCGTAGATGACAATGGTGAACAGTATAACTACAGTCAGAACATGATGGTAACATGGTTCCAGGAAGAAAAAGGACAGTCTTCTTTCGACCTGATCTTCTCAAGTGAGGATGACGCAAGAGCTGCCGCTGATGAATACAAAGCACATCTGATTGCTGAGACCGGATACAAAGAACAGCTCGAAAGCTATAAAGTAACTGTTGAACCACAGATTTCCTTCACATTGATGGATCAGGAAACCGGTCAGGTAAAAGCAATCGTCGGTGGTCGTGGTGAAAAGACAGAAGATCGTTCCTTTAACCGTGCAACCGAAGCAACCAGACAGCCCGGTTCTACATTCAAAGTCGTTGCCGCTTTCCTCCCTGCACTGGACGGATGTGGTATGAGCCTTGCAACAGTATACAAAGATGAACCATACACCTATACAAATGGCGGCGAAGTCAGAAACTGGTACAGTGGCTACCGTGGTCCAAGCACGATCCGACAGGCTATTCAGAATTCCATGAATATTCTTGCTGTTAAAACGATCACCGATGTTACACCGGAGCTTGCCTACGAGTATCTGTTAAAGCTTGGATTTACAACTCTTGTAAAGAACCGTACAAATTCAAGTGGCGGTATTGAATCTGATATCAACCAGTCTCTCGCTCTTGGCGGTCTGACAGATGGTATCACAAATCTTGAGATCACAGCTGCATATGCTACGATCGCAAATGAAGGTAATTATATCAAGCCTATCTTCTATACAGAAGTATATGACCATGACGGAAACCTACTGATCGATAACCGGAAGCCGGAAGAATCCGCAGTTATTTCACCTCAGAATGCATGGTTATTAACAAGTGCAATGCATGATGTAGTAACGATCGGTACCGGTACTGCCGCAAACCTTTCATGTGGTCTTTATACCGCTGGTAAGACAGGTACAACTTCCAGTAACTATGATGCATGGTTCTGTGGATACACTCCATACTATACCGCATCTATCTGGATAGGATTTGATGTGAATACAAACTTTGCCGCAGGAAACTATCACAAGAATATGTGGCGTAAGATCATGGATGAAATTACAGAAGTCAAAGGCTTAGATACTTCAAAGACATTCGAAATGCCGGATGGAATTGTTCGTGCAACCGTTTGTAAGGATACCGGTCTTCTTCCGGTAGAAGGCTGCGATACAGTTACAGATTATTTTGCAAAGGGAACTGTTCCAAAAAAGAAATGTGGTGGTAATAAAAAGATTGTGATCTGTAATGAATCTCATAAGCCTGCAACAAACACATGTAAAGAAACAACCACTTATTATTATACAGTTGATGACGATGGCAAGATTGAGATCCTTGATGCCGACTTCGAATACGATCAGAATATTTTAAAGGAAAAATGTCCACTTCATCCTGAGGAAGAAGAAACGGAGGATACCACAGAGGAAGATAAGAAAGAGTACAAGATCTCCTCATCTTCAGAAGGCGGCGGTTCGATCTCACCGACAACAACCGTTAAAAAGGGCAAATCAACAACCTTCTATATCACACCTGATAAGGGATATACCATTTCAGATGTAATCGTAGATGGAAGCTCCGTCGGTGCTGTAACCTCTTACAAATTCTCGAAGGTAAAGGGAAATCATACGATCAAGGCTGTCTTCAAGAAGAAAGACAAGCCTACGACAGAGGAACCTACCACAGAACCTCCGACACCGGAGCCTACTACAGAACCTACTACGGAACCTCCGACACCGGAGCCTACTACAGAACCTACTACAAATCCTACAGCAGAGCCTGAAACAAGCTCGGACGGTGAGTAATAGAGAATAAGCGTAATACACATAAAAGAGAACGCTGGTGTTTATCTGTTATGTAGCAAGCCTATCCGAGTGTCGGCACTTCGACAGCGTATTTTGCTGTCCTATGTGCCGTTACACCGAGGATAGAACGAAAGTGTCTTGCGTAATAATAGGATAAACATCAGCGTTCTTTCTTTTATGTGGATTAATTCTATTTCGTCATCTTTGGTTTAAATATCAGTGAGGCAATATAGGAAAAGATCAATGCAGCGGAGGTTCCCACTGCTGCCATTTTAAAGCCTCCCCGGAACAACCCTATGAATCCATCCTGATCTACCGCTTCTTTGATTCCCTTCCAGAGGTTATATCCAAATCCCGATAAGGGAACGGATGCTCCACAGCCTGCAAATTCTAAAAATGGTTCATACACCCCTATCGCACCGAGAACCGCTCCCATACAGACAAGAAGTACCATTATGCGTCCCGGCAACAGCTTTGTATTATCCATAAGAATCTGAACCAGAACACAGATCAATCCACCAATAATAAATGCTTTTATATAATCCATATACTATCTCTACTCCCTTTCTATTATTACACCATGTGCAATACCCGGTATATTCTGACCTTCGTTGTAACTGACCGTAGACAGAAGGGCTCCCGTAGGCACGAAAAGTACCCTTTTCCATGAACCCTCACGAAGCTGTTTTAATATATACCCTGCAAGTGTGATCGCCGAACAGCCGCATCCCGAGCCGCCTGAATGTGTATCCTGTTCTTCATTATCAAATATCTCAATTCCACAATCCATATGCTGTCTGCTGATATCTACACCATTATTTTTTAGCAGATCAATCAAAATTTTCCGACCAATCTTTCCCAGATCGCCGGTAATGATCCGATCATAATATGTCGGTTTCACATCAAAATCCTGTAGATTCTGATAGATCAAATCTGCTGCAGCAGGGGCCATACATGCTCCCATATTAAAGGAATCTTTTACACCATAATCAACAATCTTCCCTGTCGTAACTCCTTTGATCCTGACAGATACAGGTGCATCATCATCTTTTTTACTTCCTATTACAAATGCTCCGCTTCCGGTTACCGTCCATGTCGCGGACAACGGACGCTGATTTCCGTATTCCAGTGGAAACCGGAACTGTTTCTCCGCACTTCCATAATGACTGGAGGTTGCCGAGACAGCATAATCTGCATATCCTGCCGCAACTGTCATCGCCGCAAGTGATAACCCCTCACCGCAGGTCGAACAGGCTCCATATAAACCAAAGATTGGTATATCCATATCCTTGACACCGAAGGTTGTCGCGATCAGCTGCCCCAGCAGATCTCCTGCGAACAGATAACGGATATCAGATTTCTCTTTACCTGCCTTTTTGATCGCAAGCTCCACTGCTTGCTTTACCATCTCGCTCTCTCCTTCTTCCCATGAATCCTTTCCAAATGTCGGATCTTCCGATACGATATCAAAATATCCCGCAAGCGGTCCGTCTGCTTCTTTCGGTCCGCAGACAGATGCCTCTCCCAATATATATGGGGGATCCGTAAAACTAACACTCTGTTTTCCTATCATCCTGTTCATGTTATGTGTATCCTTTCTTTTTACATTGTAATAATATTTATTCATTTGTAATTTGCAGGTAATTTATACATGCAGAATATGCGCTGGACAAATTCTTCATTTCGGAGTAATCTTAAACAGATGCAAATTATCGACTGCATATAAGATCAGATATCCGGTATGCAGATTTTAAAAGAAAATCTGAAATGGAGTTAATTATGCTTTTTACAAAAGAATATTGGTTAAACTGTATTGATCGAATAAAACGATATATTAAAACATTTATAAAATGGATAATATGTTCTATTATAATCGGAACAACCTGTGGTGCTGTCGGAACAGCCTTCCACTACAGCGTTGAATATGTTACAAAATATCGGGACAGTCATTCATGGATCATATATCTTCTGCCTCTTGCCGGTCTGGTCATCATCTTCTTATACAGAAGCTGCGGACTTAAGCACGACAAAGGTACAAATCTGGTCATCGGTTCAATCCGAAATTCAGAGTATAATGTTCCATTTCGAATGGCTCCGTTAATATTTATCTCAACCGCTATCACTCATCTTTTCGGGGGATCCGCCGGTCGTGAAGGAGCTGCTTTGCAGATTGGCGGAAGCATCGGCGCGTCAATCGGAAAACTGGTAAAAATGAATGATAACGATAAGCACATTATGACGCTGTGTGGCATGAGTGCTGTATTTGCTGCTTTATTCGGAACACCGGTCACCGCTGCCTTATTCAGCGTTGAGGTTATCAGTATCGGTATTCTCTACTACAGTGCTCTGGTGCCTTGTATCCTGTCAGCAACCATTGCATATGCGATCACTGAAAAATTTCATATAACTCCAACTTACTTTATACTAAATCAGGTTCCCGATATGTCCCTGGCAACTGGTATTCGTGTTGTTATCCTCGCAGTTGTCGTTGCGATAGTCAGTATATTATTCTGCCTGTCTATGCAGGCAACAGGAAAAGCCTTTAAGAAATTTTTCAAAAATCAATATGTACGGATCTTCGTTGGTGGTGTCCTTGTGGTTCTGCTCACTATATTAGTTCGTTCCAATGATTACAACGGAGCAGGTATGAATATCATCGAGCAGGCAATTCATGGAGAAGCAAAACCGGAAGCTTTCCTGCTCAAACTGATCTTTACCTGTATTACCATCGGCTGTGGCTTCCGTGGCGGTGAGATCGTTCCTTCTTTCTTTATCGGCGCTACAGTCGGTTGTACCGTAGGTGGCTGGATCGGACTTGATCCCGGCTTTGGAGCCGCTATGGGGCTTGTATGCCTGTTCTGTGGCGTTGTAAACTGTCCACTGGCATCTTTAGTCCTCAGTATTGAATTATTCGGTGCAAGCGGCATTCTGCTCTTTGCTATCGGAGCCAGTGTCAGCTATATGTTATCCGGCTACTACAGCCTGTACAGTGAACAGAAGATCATCTATTCGAAGCTTCGTCCTCACTATGTAAACCTTTACACAAACCAGGAAGTGAAGACGATCGAGCATGATGAATAGCTCTATCATATTTATGACAAAAAGAAGGCGTTCATCTTATATAATGTCTTACTGCGGTTTCTGTTCGATGCATATGCCTGATTCGTAAATACTCCTGTGCCAACTCGCTCTTCGAGCTCAAACAGGCCCCCGTATTTACTGGCACTATGCATCTCACAACGAAATCCTCGTAAGGTCATTACATAAGATAAACGCTTTCTTTTTGTCGTATATATTTATTTTATAATTTTTCTTTTATATGTAAGTTTTACTCTGCCTCTGTGGCATCCTCTGTCTTCTTATCGTCGGACTTGTCTGTTTTTGTATCATCTTTTTTATCTGACTTTTTGTCTGACTTTTTATCCGATTTCTTATCGTCTTTCTTTTCGGAATCTTTCTTCTCCTCAGTTGTCTCTTTCTCTTTTGTTCCTCGAAGAATGACTTTGTTACGTTTGTCATAGACACTGACGGATTCCGGTTCGGATGATATCTTCTCACCATTTTCATCATATACGGTACGATAGGTCTGAACCTTAAGTCCGGTGATACCTGTTACGGAGACTTTTTCTTCTCCTTCTTCCAGTGTATCATCGTCCTCATACTCTGTCTCATAATCATATGTTGCAACAACTTCACTGGATAATGACACCTTAAAATCTTTTAACTTTGTGCCATAGAGCACACAGGTAACAACACCTCCGCCATAAGATGATACGATCTTGATCGGATATTCAGTATTATTTGTAAATTTATAATCCGGACCGCCCCAAGATACTGTTGCATCAAATCCTGTATCTACATAGGCAGACGGATGTGGATGACAGTGTCTTTCGTTGATCTGAAGATTCGCATACAGACATGCATCATACAGTGTAGACGATACCTGACAGATTCCTCCTCCGACTTCATCCACGGATTCACCATTAACATAAGAAGGTGCTGCGCTGAAACCATTTTCAATCGTTCTCTGTCCTACAACATTGTTAAACGAGAACTGCTCACCCGGCATAAGAATCGTTCCATTACAATTCTCAGCGGCCTTTGCAACATTAGACTTTCTCGCTTCTGTCCCTCCAACATTCGTGCTGAACGAACTTAAGGTATCACGGAACAGATAGGACTGTAAAGTCTCCTTTGACAATTCAGGTTCTGTATATACCAGATCTATACTGACCTCTTCACCATCCTTGGCTGCCTCTAATTTCTTTGCAGCTGCATCTTTATCAAAGCTGACACCGGTTACAGAATCTGTTACACTATAATCATTTTCAGGATCAAGTGTAGCATCTGTGGGTTCAACATAGACCTCATCATAGATCAGATCAAGATCTACATCTCCATATGTAAGCGGACATTCGATCGACTCTGCATAGTTACCGGCCGTGATCAGCTCAGCCATCCGGTCAACCAACGCATCGGTATCTACAACATAACCGCCTCTACCCTTTGTTACGATAATCTTATCTTTTTCTACCGTATAATACTTATCTTCAAGCCCTTCTAACTTATTAAGCTCAGACTGCTTAACTGCCGTATATAACAGCTTCTTATCCTTCAATGAAGGTTTTGCCTGAATCTCCTGATCTCCGAACAGGGCAGCTACAAAATTCCATCCTCTTGCAAGGAAGGAATGCTTCTCATCATTTGCCTTTTTTACTGCATCCGTAACATCCAGATCAAGTGCATCTTCAATCACGATACAGTATTTCTTATCCTTAACCGTTACGTCAATGGATGCATTGCTGTATTCCGTCCGGAACTGCTCTTTTACTTCCTCTGCCGCCTGTGCCACTGTCATACTGCTGACATCAATTCCGTTAATGCTTGTATTCGGGAAAAATTTTTTATTTCCGATACATGCACATGCGATCAGATAAAACACACCTAATGCAACAATAACACATATCGTTGTAGTAATACTTCTTTTTGCTTTTTTCATGATGTATCTCCATTTTACTACATTTGAGGATATACGCATCAAACTGATGGTTAAAATCCCCTACATTAATATATTCAACCATTTGTTAAAGTTATCATAGGAATTTTTATATGTCAATACGGATTCCAAAGGAAAGAAATATTTCACAAAAGCTATATTCTTTCATAAAAAATATGTAACAATTTTGGAACAAACACATACCGGCAGGGTTATACCCAGCCGGCAAGTTTACAGATCCAATAAATAACTCCGAGTCCCCATGACACGAAAATTCCATACATGATAACAGGTCCTGCGATCGTGAAACATTTCACACCTTTTCCAAACACCTCACCTTCGGTCTGAAATTCTATGACCGGGGCACAGACGCCATTTGCAAAACCAGTGATCGGAACAAGTGCACCCGCCCCACCGTATTTGGCTATCTTCTTATAAAGATTAAACCCTGTCAGGATAACGCTGATCAAAACAAGAATAACAGACACATAGGAAGAACTGTCGTTCTTATTCCATCCAAAATACTGTAACAGGTTAAACAAACCCTGCCCGATCGTACAGATGAGTCCTCCAACCAGAAATGCCCAAAGACAGTTTCTGAATGAATTCGATGTCGGAGTTACTGTTTCTACATACTGATTATATTCCTTTTCTTTTGGTTCATATTTCATACCGTACACCTCTGTTTCTTTCATTTTTATACGTTTTCTTTGTTTTGTCTGTCAGACCAGTCCGGTAGAGATCAGTCCTATTATCGATCCTACAAGTTTACCTGCAGCCACCGCATAGATCACATAGGGAATATACCGTCTGACGGAAAACCGCCTTGAAATGATCGGGAACACATTTAACACCTCTGCCAGAGCTCCAACCAGACAGCCGGTAAATATACCGCCGAACAAAGTGACAAATGCCAGACCGGGAAGTAAAAGCGGAATTCTGATATTAAACAGATAAATGACATTACCCACAACCGCACCATAGGCAAGCAGACATTCAATCAACATATAGTGCCTGTCACCTTTTACCTTTTCCGCAAGCTTCGGAAATACACCGATCAGGGAAATAAATGCAAAATATCCACTGGATATTGCTGCACCGCCAATAAATGCAACAGCCGCATAACAGATAAGTCTAATCAGCATCCCGGACATCCTTCTTTCTTGTAGCATCCGTTATGATCGTCTGGTTCACTTCCTGTTCATATTGGCGCATCTGGACCTGAAGCGGTGTCGGATCATCCGTGAATTTCTTATTGGTTCCATGATTAAAGAATATGATGATTCCGATAAATAACCCGATTGAATAGGAGACGGCTCCTATCGCAGCCCCGGACTCACTTCCCCCGGTAAATACATTTTGCAGCAGGTCAAGCTGTCCAAGCAGGTTTACATCGGAATTATAAGATATGATAGAAAATCCCGCCCCAAAGAATGCGATCAGACAGAGCAGAATAAACTTAAATGTCTGCTTGATCCGGTCTGACGGATCAAATGCTTTGTAATATACAACCACATTGGGCTGGCCAAGATTTGTAATGCTGACTTCCTCGTCGCAATTCTTCTTGATCTCCTCAATGATATCCAGAATCGATATGACCTGTTGCCCTTTTGAACCGGTTGAAAAATTCATAAGCACAAGCTTTTCGATTTTGTTCTTCAGATCCGGATTATCCGCTACAACCTTTGATACATCCTTTATCCGAACCTTCCGCTGTTCGGCAAGAACATTTTCAGCCAGCTGCAGATAAACCATATATGCCATTTTTCATCACCCGCTTTATTCCATATTCCTATAGAAAATAGGATGTCAGCATTTGTTATATTTTATACATATTCTTTGAGCTTCTCTAAAATTTTTTTCTCCTTCCTGCTTACCTGAACCTGACTGAGTCCAAGCGCCTTTCCTGTCTCTGTCTGTGTACGATCTTCAAAATATCGAAGTCTGATCAGCATCTGTTCGTCCGGATCAAGCCGATCCAACAGCTGTGACAGCGTAATATGATCCACAATATCCTGACTGTATTCCTCAGTCTTTGATAGGACTCCGGGCGTATCTAAAGATTCAATCTCCATCGACGCTTCCATCGCCATTACAATATCTCCGGCATCAAAGGACAGCGCAGCAGCTATCTCCGTAATCTCCGGTTCATAACCTTTTTCTTTCTTTATCTTCTGTCTGTACTGTTCTACCTTCATATTCATTTCTTTCAGGCTTCTGCTCACCTTGATCGCACCGGAATCCCGTAGAAAACGTCTGATTTCTCCCTGAATCAGCGGTACTGCATATGTGGAAAATTTTACATCATACTCAAAGCTGAACTTGTCAATACATTTGATCAGTCCTATACATCCGATCTGAAACAAATCCTCGATGTCATATCCTCGTCCTGTAAATCTTCTTGCTACACTCCATACAAGCCCAAGATTCTGTTCAATCAGTTTCTCTTTTGCATGGTCATCCCCATTTTTCGCCTGTAAAAGAAGATCCAGATTATTTTCCATTTACATCGCACATCCTGTCCCTATTTTTTTCGTCATCTTTACTACTGTTCCGACTCCCGGCTCCGATTCCACCGTCAGCTCATCCATAAACGCTTCCATAAATGAAAATCCCATTCCTGATCTTCCATCTGTTCCGGTTGTATACATCGGTTCCATAGCTTTATCAACATCTTCGATTCCGCATCCATGATCTGTGATCTCTATGTACAGGATTCTGTTTGCAATACGGGATACAATTTCGATCACACCATCTTCTCCTTTATATCCATGGATGATCGAATTCGTAACAGCCTCTGATACCGCTGTTTTTACATCTGCCACTTCTTCTAATGTCGGATTTGTTCTTGTCATAAATGATGCAACAACAACTCTTGCAAAGCTCTCATTTCTTGGATCACTTCCAAATTCTATTTTCATTTCATTTCTGTCCATTTCCGTCTTCTCCTTTTCTTCTATGAGGTATGTACAGTCCGATACGCTTCCTCAAAATTTCCTGCTTTTGTTACGATCTTAAATATTCCGGACATCGTAAGCAGCCGTTCCATTCTGTCATTACTGTTTATGACAAATGCCTGTCCGCCTCGGTCATAGACATTACGAAACCGCCTGGTTATAAATCCAATTCCGGAGCTGTCCATCATATTTGTGTGCTTAAAGTCAAAGACCACATAACGAACCCTGGAATCAGAAAAAGCATCTTCCGTTTCTTCTACCAATCCGGCTGCACGATAATCGTCTACTTCCTCAGGAAGTTCGATCAGTATAGTATCCCCAATCTTTTCATAATTATTCATATTTCCCTCCTTTTTTCATACATGTATTTTTGTATATATATTACTGTCTGATATCGCATGATTAATTCCACAAAAAAAGACAAACAGGCGTGTCTATCTCCTATTTGTCTTTTGTATTTTATAATATTTATTTTTTTACACATCTATTACTCATTCAAAGGATCCGGTCCGGGCTCTGTGGTTCCCGTCTCTTGCGTTGTTCCTTCCTCTTGAGTGGTTCCCTCGGTAGTAGTATCAACAGTGCTTTCCCCGTCTCCCGCATCTTCACTTGTCTTAACGCCGGATAATGAAACTGCAACTGTATAGTAGATAGAATCCGGACATTTATCAAGGAAGGTTTCAAATGCCGTCTTTGCTTTATCTTCATCCTCTGTACCAAGGTAACAAAGTGCTTTGTAATATAACGCAACATCATAATCCGGGCTGGTCTCCAATACTTTATCAAACTCTGTCATAGCTTTATCATACTGTGTATCGTTATAATATTTGAGTGCCAGCTGCATAGATACTTTATCTGAATCTGCTAACTCTGCCTTACTTTTCTTCTCATACTCCGACACCTGTTTTGTCAATGTATCATTCTTTGTCGTAAGCGTATCAAGCTGATCCTGCAATGACGAAATCTTGGTATTTTTATCTGCCAGATCTTCACTGTAAGCAATCTTCACATCCCGGCTCTCGCTATCCGCATTCTTGCTATGTTGTGGCATTACAAGGAACCACATAACCGCCAGTCCGAGCAGAAGTCCCGCAAATACATATGCAAGTGAATATTTGTAAAAATTGATATCCTTATATCTGCCAACCGGAACCGGTTTTCCTTCATAATCAACCGAGTCAGTATCTACATATGCCCGTGGCTGGTCTTCCACAAATAAAAGATCTGCGTCATAATCATCATCCGGATAATCACGAAAACTCATAATCTCCTCATCCGTATGTCCCATCTCGTTAAAATAACGGACAGCCAGCGGATTCGTTCTGTCGATCTTGATAACACGTTTTAATGCTTTTCTTGCCTTATCATATTTGTTATCATCGATCAGAAGAAGTGCCATCAACAAATATCCGTTTACAAACTTCGGATTATCCGATAAGACTTTTCTAAGCTGGATAAAGGCAAGATCCTTACTGCCCTGTCTGGCATAGTTTACTGCCTGATTGTATTTTCTCGCCGCATTATTCGTTGTCTCAAGCTTATGGGGATTTCCCTTTACTTCTTTGATGTAGCGTTTTGCAACATTACGTCCGCTGAAATAATTCACACTGATGACCCAGTGGCTTAATGCCAGAACAACTTCACCGGTTTCATAATATACAAGTCCCAGAAGATTTCTGGCATCAATGTTCATTTTATCATATTTAAGAGAGATCTTTAATGCTTCCTCTGCACCGCTCATATCACGGACTCTGGCTTTATCCAGACCGATATTATAATAATATTTGGATGTGTTCAGTGCTTTATTTACAAACTCACTCTTTAATCCGCACTGGCTGCAATATCCGGTAACAAGGATCTTACCGCCACAATGCTTACAATTCAGTACATCTGCCATCTTATTTCTCCGTTTCCTTTGCTACACGAAGCATCTCCTGCATAATATCCGAGATATCCTTCAGATCATTATTATAAATGGCATCTTCTGCCTGATCTACTTCCAGAGTCGGTCTGAATTTTTTTACTTCTTCATCAAAGTTTATCATGATATTCCTCCATACTTGCAGATTACTCTTTTATCCCTGAAAGCCATCGTTTAACTTCACCAACCAGATAAAGAGAACCCACACAATAGACTGCTGAATCTGTAATCTGTTCTTTATAACGGATAGCGGCATTCATTGCTTCTGCAATATCCTCATATGCCTCCACCGCATGTCCTGTGTATTTTCGAAATCTGTCAGCGATCAATGCAACAGGTGCTTTCCGTTTATTATCCACACTCGTAACTATGATCTTCTCAAATGAAAGTTCCTCTGTCAGATCCCGTATCATCGTATCATAATCCTTGTCCTTTACTGCTGCAAAGACCAGGATCTTCTTTTTCTTCGTATAAAGCGTCCGAAGTGTTCTGCAATAACATTCGACCGCTTCCGGATTGTGCGCACCATCTACAAACAGATCAGGTGCAATCTCCTCCATCCTGCCTTCCCATGAAAAATCAAGCAATCCGCTTCTGACTGCCTGCTCTATTCTGACATCAGCACCTGCATTTTTCTCGTATTCCATATCCCTGATCTGCATCAGGATATCAAAGGATGCAACTGCAAGGCAGGTATTTTCGACCTGATAAAGAGACGTTTTCGGTATCCTCAAATGGTCATAATTATAATACCGATTATGAAATGAAAAATCAATGGTTTTATCATCTATTTCATTTATTATATAGTTTGATTTTTCGACCGCTGTTACGGCAGAATCCAATTCTTTTGCACGAGTCTCTATGATTCCAGACGAAACCGCATCCCGCTTGAAATATACGACCGGAACTGACGGTTTGATGATCCCTGCTTTCTCTCCTGCGATCTTAGCGATCGTATCTCCAAGATATTCCATATGATCAAGTCCTACCGATGTGATGATGCAAAGCTCCGGTCTTACGACATTAGTTGCATCCAGCCTGCCACCCATTCCGGTCTCATAAATCACATAATCCGGCTGCTTCCTCTCATAATAAACAGCCGCCATCGCAAACATCACTTCAAAGAAAGACGGATGAACGATGAACTTCTTCCGCACCTGTTCAAACGCCCATGTAAAATCCTCATCCGATATCATTTCATCATCATATCGGATCCGCTCATTGATCGAGACAAGATGCGGTGATGTAAACAATCCTACATGAAAGCCTGCATGCATCAGTATCGTAGCAAGCGCCTTTGCCGTTGATCCCTTACCGTTTGTTCCTGCTATATGGATCACTTTACTCTTATCCTGCGGATTCCCTAAACGTTCAAGAAGACTGGCAAGATTCTCTGTGCCAATCTTCTGTGCGAACAGTGGAATGCTTAGGATATACTCAACTGTTTCCCTGTAATTCATCTGACATTCCGCCTATCTGTTATCTATCTTTTCCGGATACAGGTCATGATTTGACATTCTGTTCCATGCAACTTCTTCCCATTTTGTTCCCGGTCTTCCGTAATTACAATATGGATCGATCGAGATACCGCCTCTCGGAGTGAATTTGCCCCAGACTTCAATATATTTCGGATCCATCAATTTGATCAGATCCTTCATGATAATGTTCATGCAGTCCTCATGGAAATCTCCGTGATTTCTGAAACTGAACAAATATAATTTTAAAGACTTGCTCTCTACCATCTTCACATCCGGAACATAGGATATATATACGGTTGCAAAATCCGGCTGTCCCGTGATCGGACATAAGCTGGTAAATTCCGGACAATTGAACTTGACAAAATAATCATTGTCCTGATGTTTATTGATAAAGGTCTGTAACATCTCCGGTGCATAGTCCATGCTGTATTTTACATTCTTATTGCCGAGAAGTGTTACATCTTCCATTTCTTCTGCGGTTCTTCCCATCTTCTGTTACCTCCTTATGCATCTGCTTCTTCTGCTGCCTTTGACACACATTTGATCAGGATCTGAACAGCCTTATCGCACTGTTCCTTTGTTACGATCAGTGGCGGTGCCATACGGATCACATTTGGTCTTACCGCTGTGATCAACAGTCTGTTCTCAACAGCCAGATGCTTTACTTCGTTTGCGATCGGTTTGGTGAATTCAACGCCAACCAGAAGTCCGCGTCCGCGTACTTCCTTCACATACGGAAGGGAATAAAGCTGTTCTGCAAAATAAGCTCCTGTCTCTTTTGCATTCTCTGCAAGATGATTGTCTAAGATCTCATCGATCTCTGCAAGTGCGGCTGCACAGCATACAGGATTGGCTGCATAAGTAGAACCGTGTGCCCCTGGGGTAAATGCACTTGCAAGCTCTGCTGATGTACAAAGTGCGCCGATCGGCATACCGCCGCCGATCGCTTTTGCCATAGATACCATATCAGGCTTCACTCCATAGGTCATAAATGCCATCGTATCTCCGCATCTGCCCCATCCGGTCTGTACCTCATCGAATAACAACAGGATGCCGGTCTCGTCACAGTAAGCACGAAGTCCTTTTAAGAATTCCTCCGTTGCCGGATATACACCACCCTCGCCCTGAACAGGCTCTACCATGATTGCAACTGTGTCTTTGGTACATTTGCTCTTGAAATCCTCAAGATTATTGAACTCTGCATATGTGAAGCCCGGAAGCATCGGCTTGAAACCGATCTGACATGCATTGTCCGGCTGTCCGGTTGCTGATAACGCTCCATAGGTTCTGCCATGGAAGCTGTTAATGGCTGTAACGATATGATAATGCTCCGGTCCGTAATGATCGGTTCCGTATTTTCTTGCCATCTTGATCATTGCTTCATTTGTCTCTGTTCCTGAATTCTGGAACAGAACCTTCTCCATACCGATCGTCTCACAAATCTTCTTTGCAAGCAGGATCATAGGAAGTGTATATGCGTAATTGGATGCATGGATCACATTCTGGCACTGGTCTGCGATCGCTGCCGCAACTTTCTTGTTACAGTTACCGGTACTGTTTACTGCGATGCCGCCGAAGAAGTCAAGATATTCATTCCCTTCCTCATCGTACACATACATGCCGTCTCCCTTTTCTTCAATAAAATTCCATCTTCTGGACTGCTCGGCGAGGTATTTGTCTACTATGTCAAGTAATTCGTCTTTTGTATATCCGCTTTCACTAACTTTCATCTTCCTGTCTCCTTTATATAAATACAAATTTTTAGTTCCTACTAATGTGCAAACTGTGAATTGTAAAGGGTGTAATAGAATCCTTTCTGTGCTAAAAGTGATTCATGATTACCCTGCTCTATGATATGTCCATCCTTCATAACCAGTATAATATCAGATTCTTTGATCGTTGACAAACGATGCGCTACGACAAAGCTCGTTCTTCCCTTCATCATCTTCGCAAATGCACGCTGGATCCGGATCTCGGTTCTTGTATCGATCGATGATGTTGCTTCATCAAGGATCAGCATCGGTGGCAGATCAAGCATAACTCTGGTAATACATAAGAGCTGTTTCTGTCCCTGTGACAGTCCGCCGCCATCCTCTGATATCATGGTATCATACCCCTCCGGCAAACGCTTGATAAAGCTGTGTGCGTGGGACTGTTTTGCTGCTTCTATAATCTCCTCATCCGTCGCATCCGGTCTTCCGTATGCGATATTCTCCTTGATCGTTCCGGTCTTTAACCAGGTCTCCTGAAGAACCATACCATAGTTATCACGAAGGCTCTCTCTCGTTACCTGACGGATATCATGGCCATCTACAGAAATGGCTCCGGCATCTACATCATAGAACCGCATTAAAAGATTGATAACGGTACTCTTACCACATCCGGTCGGTCCGACGATCGCTACACGCTTACCCGGTTCAACCTTCAGATTCAGATTCTTGATCAGTTCTACATCTTTATTATAAGAGAAATCCACATGAGACAGATCCACCTGTCCATCTGCTTTCTCGATCACATAGGCATCCGCAGGCTCCGCGATCTCCGGTTCTTCATCGATCAGCTCAAATACTCTGGCTGCGGATGCAAGTGCATTCTGAAGCTCCGTTACGACGCCTGAGATCTCATTAAATGGCTTTGTATACTGGTTTGCATAGCTTAAAAAGCTGGTAAGCTGACCAACGGATATTCTTCCCTTGATCGCCATGACCGCACCGATGATGCCAACGCCGGTATATACTAAGCTGTTTACAAAACGGGTACACGGATTGGTAATAGATGAGAAGAAGGTCGCATCCAGTCCTGCCTTATTCAATCTCTTATTTACTTCGTTAAAGCTGTCATTTACATTTTCTTCCATGGAAAAGGCTGTTACAACCTTCTGGTTTTCTACCATCTCATTAACAAGTGATGTCATCTCACCCTTGATCTCTGCCTGCTTTCTGAACATATGGTAGGTTTTCTTTGCGATAAATGCCGCAACAAACAGAGAAACCGGAGTGATCACAACAACCGCAACCGTGATCACAGCGTTAATCGATAACATAAAACAAAGCGTTCCAACGATAGTCATAACACCGGTAAATAACTGTGTAAAGCCCATCAGCAGACCATCTGAAAACTGGTCTACATCCGCGATCACACGGCTTACGATATCACCATGGGTGTGAGAATCCACATAGGATAACGGAAGCTGTTCTAACTTCTTATATACAGATGTACGGACATCATTTACAACATGATAGGTAACTTTATTATTCAATATATTCATGATCCACTGGCAGACTGCCGTAACCGCAACTACGATCACAAAACGGATTGCCAGTGTCTTTAATGCTCCGAAATCAACGGCTCCTTTTCCGACGATCTTATCTACCATATGTCCGGTAATGATCGGTGCATATAAGGTCAGAACAACGGATATCGCTGCACAGATCAGGGAAAGGACAACTAAGAAACTGTATCGTTTGATATACTTTAATATTCTGCCAAGTGTTTTCTTATTGACAGACGTACTTTTTTCTTTTTTACTCATCGTCGCTTCCTCCTTCCTATGCCATTGCATTTCCGGCAGAAGTCTTTTTACCGGATACTTCATTTGCCGATAACTGTGACTGACATATCTCCTGATATACCTCACAGGACTGTAACAATTCTTCGTGGGTTCCGATACCTGCAACCTGTCCATCATCTAATACAATGATCTGATCGGCTCCCATGATCGTCGATGCTCGTTGGGAAACGATAAATACGGTCATACCCTTTGTCTGCTCTTTGATCGCACGCCGAAGAGCTGCGTCTGTTGCAAAGTCAAGTGCCGACGCACTGTCATCCATGATCAGGATCTCAGGCTTTCTTACAACTGCTCTTGCGATTGTAAGACGCTGCTTCTGCCCACCGGATAAGTTCTTGCCACCCTGTGTAATCTTAAAGTTCATGCCATCTGTTTTCTGATCAACGAATTCTTTTGCCTGTGCGATCGTAAGTGCCTCATTGATCTCTTCTTCCGTTGCGTCATTTTTACCCCAGCGGATATTCTCGGCGATCGTGCCCTGGAACAGAACTGCCTTCTGTGGAACCACACCTACCTTCATTCGAAGGGAACGGAGATCATAGTCCTTTACATCCACACCATCAATCTTAACCGCACCACCGGTGGCATCATAGAATCTCGGGATCAGGTTGACCAGAGAACTCTTACCGGAACCCGTACCACCGATAATACCGATCGTTTCTCCCGCTTTTGCCGTAAAGGATATACCGGTCAGTGAATCTTCCGATGCTTTACCATACCGTAAGGCTACGTTGTCAAATACTACCTTAGGAACATCCTGTCCGGCTGCCTTCTGTGCTTCTGATAAAGCAGAACCTTCTGCAACCTCTGTGATCGATGGCTTCGTATCAAACACAACATTGATTCTCTTTGCACATGCGATCGACTTTGTGATGTTAATGATCAGATTGGCAAGCTTTACAAGCTCAACTAAGATCTGTGACATGTAGTTGATCAGTGCAACAACCTTACCTTGTGACAGGATACCGATATCGGTCTGTCCGGCTGCAATCCAGATGATCGCAACAGTTGCAAGATTGATGATCACATATGTGACAGGATTTAAGAATGCCGAGATTCTTCCGACATACAACTGAATATCCATCAGATCATCGGTTGACTTATCGAATTCATCAACCTCTTTTTGCTGTCTGTTAAATGCCCGGATCACACGGGCACCTTCCAGATTCTCTCGGGTCAGAAGCATGACCTTATCCAGTCTTGCCTGTACCTTCTTAAACAATGGAATGCTGACAAGCATAATTCCGAATACAACGATCGACAATGCCGGTATTGTAACCACAAAGGTCATGGCTGATTTGACATCGATCGTAAATGACATGATCATCGCACCGAATACGATAAACGGAGAACGTAGGAACAAACGGAGCACCAGATTGACACCTGTCTGGATCTGGTTGATATCACTGGTCATTCGAGTAAGCAGTGTCGATGTTCCGATCGTATCGATCTCATTATAAGAAAGACTTGTGATATGACGGAACAGATCACTTCGAAGTGCCGTTCCGAATCCGGTTGCTGCTTTTGCGGAAAAATACTGTGCTGTCAGAGAACAGCTCAGGCCGATGATACCAAGTGCAATCATAACGAGACACATCCGAAGAACATATCCCATGTCCTGATTCTTAATACCGGTATCAATAATATGTGCCATTACGATCGGGATCAGCAGTTCGAAACAGGCTTCCAGCATTTTAAATAATGGTGCCAGAACCGATTCTTTTTTATAGTCCCGTAAATATCTTAATATTCCCTTCATTCTACGCTCCTACTCTTGTTGTAAAATGTATATATGCTCTCTGCATTTGTTTTTAACATACCATATGCCAGGCGTGCTGCCAAACGGCTTTCTGCCGTCCTGCTGCCTGCCTGGCATACATATATGGTAGAATCTCCACACCCCCTTACATAAAATTGCATGTGGATTCTGTGGAAATTCTTTCATGCACAAATGGCATGAACGATATAATTATTCCTCATCTGGAAGATTTGCATTGTGATATACGGCCTGTACATCATCATCTTCATCTAAGAGATCCAGAATTCTTGTAAACTTCTTTACAACCTCAGGATCTGTCAGATCTACATAGTTCTGTGGGATCATGGTAAGCTCTGCTTCTGCCATCTTGATTCCCTCTTTTTCAAGAGCCTCTCTGACTGCTGAGAAATCATCCGGTGTTGTGATGATCTCAAAGCTGTCTTCCTCTTCACTGAAATCCTCAGCTCCGGCATCCAGTGCCATCATCATAAGATCATCTGCATCCATATCACATTCTTCTTTATCAATAATGATCTGTCCTTTATTATCAAACATATAAGATACACAACCGGTCGTTCCTACGTTTCCGCCGCCCTTTGTAAATGCATTTCTTACATTTGCAGCCGTTCTGTTCTTATTATCTGTAAGAGTATCAACGATGATCGCTGTACCGTTCGGACCATATCCTTCGTATGTATTAGCAACATAATTTACTGAGTTTGCATCACCTGCTGCTCTGTCGATACCACGCTTGATCGTATCGTTTGGCATATTGTTTGCCTTTGCCTTTGCGATTACATCACGAAGCTTACTGTTGTTATCAGGGTTTGCACCACCTTCTTTTACAGCGATTGCAATTTCCTTACCGATAATGGTAAAGATCTTACCCTTTGCAGCATCGTTCTTTTCTTTCTTATGTTTAATATTTGCAAATTTTGAATGTCCTGACATTTTTTTACTCCTTAACTCTGTAATTCTATCTTTTGAATATCCATTTTCGGATATCGGTTTCTTTTTTGAAGCTTTATAAGCCCAACTGGTTCATAATATCATACCTGATTTTCATTTTCAACCTTGGTTATCCGCACCTTATCGATCATCTTATCCTTGATCCCAATGGTCTCAAAATTATATCCCTTATATGTAATATCTATTTTTTCGTTCTCATAAGGGAGCCTTCCCAGTTCATACAGCATAAACCCGTTCAGTGTCTGAAAATCCTCATCCGGAAACTCAATTCCCAGATGTTCCGACAATTCATCCAGTTCTGCTCTGCCGCCCACGATATATCCATGACCCGCAAGTGCAATATCATCGTCATCATCGTCGTATTCATCAAAAATATTGCCGACAATTTCTTCCAGAATATCTTCCATCGCTATGATGCCTTCTGTCTGACCATACTCATCCACCACAATAACCATATGGATTTTCTCTTTCTGCATCCGTTTGAATAATTCCGATATATTCTTTGTCGGATGCACAAATGTCGGCTCAACCATTATCTGTTCGATCGTCTGGTTCTTATCCTGCAGATACGCTTTTACGAAATCTTTAAAATAAAGGATTCCGACTATATTGTCCAGATCATCATCAAACACCGGATATCTGGAATAATTATTCTCCAGCATGATCTTGATCGTTTCATCCATTGTGGTATGTTTGTCGATTCCAACTACATCGGAACGCGGAGTCATAACATCCCGGACTTCTTTCTCACTGAATTCAAAAATATTTGTGATCATCTCTACTTCGTCATCATGAATGAGTCCCTGTTCATTTCCCTCATTGACCATGGAAATAATCTCTTCCTCAACTTTTTCTTCATCAGCTTTTCTGTTATTAAATAATTTCATATACCAGACAGTCTCTGTCTACAAATCACCTCTCCTGTTCGTTTCATTCTGCATTCATTCTTAATCCCATACGAATGCAAATATAATGGAAATATATCATTAATTCCAACATTCGTCAATTTTTTCATATGAGAATCTGCATAATCCGTATTCATATGGAAATCTATATAACTGTATGATTATACAATGTCTGTAATTACCATGCCACAAAGATCAATACAGATCCAGACTGATCTTTAATGCAATATCTACCTTTTTCAGAATGTCATCTCCCATATGGCATACTTTTTCTTTTAATCTCTGTTTATCGATCGTACGCACCTGTTCCAACAGCACAACCGAATCCTTTGCCAGATCATACCGACTGGAATCAATCTCAACATGTGTAGGCAGCTTCGCCTTGTTCATCTTGCTGGTGATCGCTGCACAGATCACCGTAGAACTGTGTTTATTTCCCGCTTCATTCTGTATGATAAGTACCGGTCTGACTCCTCCCTGTTCCGAACCAACGACAGGTCGTAAATCAGCATAAAATATATCGCCTCTTCTGATTACCAATTCTTTTCACTCCATTTATTTATTAATATCTTCTGTTGTGAAAAGTATTTCCAATTCTATTCTATGATATTCAGTTCCGGCGTAGATAATTCACTTCCCCGACTTCTTTTCCATCCCTAATATAGACTCTTGGTACACGTCTTCCGATATTACAGATCAGTTCATAGTTGAAGCTGTTTGCCGGTTCCGCAACTTCTTCCACCGTGATCTCTTTATCTCCGCATTTTCCGATCAGAACAACTGTATCACCGACTGCCGTCTCCGGTATATCACTTACATCGATCATAAACTGATCCATACAGACACGTCCGGTGATTGGTGCATACTTACCATGAATGATCACACGTCCGATATTGGACTGTGCTCTTGGATATCCGTCAGCATAACCGGCAGACACGGTTGCTATTCTCATATCATGCGGTGCGACAAATGTCCATCCATAGCCGATACCTGTTCCTGCTTTCACATCCTTCACATGAACTACCTTGGCAAGTAGTTCCATTGCCGGCTTAAGTGCCGCGATCGAATGATCGACTTCATCCGATGGATATAGTCCGTATGTTACGATACCGGATCTTACCATATCAAAGCCTTCATTATCCATCTCCATGATTCCTGCGCTGTTTGATATATGCTTTACAGGAATCGATATACCCCGTTCTTTTAATCTGCCGATCACAGACCGGAATAACGCAAGCTGTCCATTTGCAGCTGTTTTATCGTATTCGTCCGCCTTTGAATAATGTGTAAATATTCCCTCGACCTCAATTCCCGGCATATGCGCGATCTCCACGATATCATTGATACCTGCATCATCACACTGAAAGCCGATCCGGCTCATACCGGTATCCATCTTGATATGGATCTTTGCTTTTGTTCCTTTCTTTACCGCATCATCTGAGAGAATGGCACATTCAGCTTTATCATACATAGCAGGTCTTACATCGTATGTGATCAGTTCATCATACTCTGATGGGTCTGTATATCCAAGTATCAACAATGGCTTCTCACATCCTGCATGACGAAGCTCTACCGCCTCATCAATACAGGCAATGGCATAAAAGTCTGCCAGATCAGAAAGGGCTCTTGAAACCTCTACTGCTCCGTGGCCATAGGCATCTGCTTTGATCACGGCAAGCATCTTCATGCTCTCCGGCACACATGCCTTCATCATTTTTATATTTTCTCTGATATTATCCAGATTGATATCTGCTTCTATTCTTCTATATTTATTCATTTGTCTGCGCCTCTGCCTATTATATTTTATACATAAGAACTCATGACCGGACCGATCTCATCGATCAGACTGCCGGCGGTCATAGCCGCCTTTCCATACCGTTTCTTTGCACGATCCCCTGCCAGTCCGTGTATATACACCCCAAGTCTTGCTGCCTCTGCCGGAGATATTCCACCGGCGGATAGCCCTGCGATCATTCCTGCAAGGACATCACCTGATCCTGCTGTTGCCATGCCATCATTACCCGAAGTGTTCATGTAAGTATGCACACCTCCTGCACTGACACAGGTTCTTGCATCTTTTAATACACACACAAGTGTTTCTGCTTCCGCAAATGTCCTGCACTCACGAACCGGTGCTTCTTTTAATTCAGCCACTGTCTTTCCTGTCAGTCTGGACATTTCCTTTATATGTGGTGTAATAACAAGTGATATATTTCCCGTCTGTCTGCTTATCTCTCCTGCCGTAAGCAAATCTTTATGAGCTGATAAAAGATTAAGGCCATCGGCATCAACAACGATCGTTCCTTTGAACTCCTCCAACACTGTCTTAAGCATACATTCCGCTTCTTTTCCGGTTCCGATACCCGGTCCGATCAGTATAACATCTGCCCATGCACATGCATCCTCTGCACAGAGGACAGCCGTTTTCTCATCCTGATATGTCTTCATCAATGCTTCCGGTAGATATCCGCCTACGATCACTCTGTTATCCTTATGGGTATATACCTTTACCATACCACTTCCAACCCGATAGGCTGCCGATGCCGCAAGACAGGCTGCTCCCGATATCTCCTGACTACCGGCTATGACTGCTACTTTCCCAAATGTACCTTTATTTCCGTCTTCTGCTCTTTTTGGAAGACGCATCAAGTCTTTTTCTTCGTATGTATATATTTCCGGCATTACTATATCGACTGCTTTTCCCGGAAATCCTATATCTTTTACAAGGATTTCTCCGCAACAAGCACATCCCGGATAAAGTACCATTCCGACCTTCATTAACCCCATTGTTACTGTAAGATCCGCCTTTACTGCAACATTCATCACCTGCCCGGTAGTTGCCGACACCCCGGATGGAATATCTATCGATACAACATATGCCGGAGTATCATTGATCTTCTCAATAATTTTTTGATGAATACCCCTGATATCCCGTTTTAATCCTACACCAAATATCGCATCAACGATAATATCATACTTCTGATCAGGATATTCATCAAGAAGCTTTATACCGAGCTGCTCTAAAATATTCTGCTGAACAGCAAAGCTCTCCGTTGCTTTCCGGATCTGCCCTATGCAATATACATCCGTCTGATAACCCTTTTCTGACAAGATCCGCGCTACTGCCAATCCATCGCCGCCATTATTTCCCTTTTCAACAATAATCAGAACCTTAATATCTGCCATGGTTTCTACACATTGTCCGCTTCTCTGATCAATCGGAAATCTATTTTCAATTTCTCCTGCTACAGCCATAGCCGCTCGCTCCATTAATACGATTCCCGGGATTCCGATCTGATCGATCGAGTTACGATCAATCTCCTGCATCTCATTCCCTGTTGCAAGAAATTTCATAAAACTGCTACCTCCTTCCGTTGGTATATACAAATGCCATGGCTATTACGCCATGGCATTCGTACATATCTGATTGCATTTCTGCTATTTATCTTTTCTTTAAAAACTCAGGTATTCTGATACTGTCATTTGCCTGTGCTGCAGGTCTTGCCGGCTTTGGTGTCGGTGCACTGACATGTGGTTCAACCGGTGTCGTTGTTCTTGTTGTGTTCGGAACTACCGGCTTTACTGTCTGTGCGGAAGAAGCCTCTGACAGGAATGTAGGTCTGATCGATGAACTGCTAAGTGCCTGTCCACCATAAGTAGGTGTCGTTGTCTTTCTTGTCTCACTAAATGAAGCTGTTGTATTCACACTGTCAAGCTTTGGAGCAGCGGTTCCCGCAAATCTGCTTACAGGCGCAGCTGTCTCAGCTTTCTCAAGTCCTGTTGCGATAATCGTGATACTGATCTCCTCACCCATATTATCATTATCAACCGTACCAAAGATGATGTTTACACCATCGCCAGCCTGTTCGGTAAGATAAGTAACTGCATCGTACGCTTCTACGATGCCAATATTTCCTGAGAAGTTTACAATAATATCGGTTGCACCTGATACGGTTGTCTCCAGTAATGGTGAATCCATAGCCTCTTTGATCGCATCAACTGCTTTATTCTCACCGCTTGCTGAACCGATACCGATATGTGCAATACCCTTATCTCTCATAACTGTCTGGATATCAGCAAAGTCAAGGTTGATAAGACCCGGTTTATTGATCAGATCTGTTACACCCTGAACACCCTGCTGAAGAACCTGATCTGCTTTCTTTAACGCATCAGGAATACTTGTTCTCTTATCACAGATCTGCAGTAACTTATCATTTGGAATAACAATCAGGGTATCCACATTCTCTTTTAATCTTGCAATACCATCCATCGCATTCTTCATACGTGGCTTTCCTTCAAAACCAAAAGGCTTTGTTACTACACCAACGGTCAGTATACCAAGATTTCTTGCCATCTCGGCTACAACCGGTGCAGCACCTGTTCCGGTTCCGCCACCCATACCACAGGTTACAAATACCATGTTGGCATCCTTTATAATATCAACAATTTCTTCTCTATTCTCTTCAACTGCACTGGCACCGATCTCAGGCTTTGCACCTGCACCAAGTCCCTTTGTCAGCTTCTCACCAATCTGAATCTTAGTTGTGGCTCTGCTTAATGAAAGTGCCTGCTTATCGGTATTGATCGCTATCAGCTCAACACCCTCTACATTTTCATCAATCATTCTGTTTACCGCATTATTACCTGCGCCACCCACTCCAATTACCAGTATTCTAGCTGGTGTTCTCTCATCGTTAGACTTTATTTCGAGCAAGGTTATTTCCTCCTTCTATATATTTCTTTTATTTCTTGTACGTACGCTCCTACCCCCAGTTTTCTATTCTGTCATAAAATACTTCTCCGCGAAAATATTATCCGCGTGGCAAAAGTATGAGGAGTGTACATCTATATAATCGCATTAATATCTTAATAATACGATTTTTTTATAAATAACGCAACAACTTTTTATCGTAAATTTTACTTATTTTCCTTAAATATTGCATTTCCTGTGCCTGCCGTATAGTCTGTCAGGTCCAATGTTCCGCTTTTTCCTTCAAGTTTTGCAAGAATACTTTCCAGATTCATCAGCTTGTCCTCAAGACCGGTCCCGCTTCCAAGTTCAATCTTTATCTTATCCTTATACAAGACAATCTCGTTATCACTGTTGAACCGGATCTCATCGATCAGGAGCTCGTTCTTATCAATCAACTGTGTCATGGTAAGAATCTCCTGAAACATCGCATCATTGGTTACCGGGAGCTTCTCTCCTACAACGATACGATCAAATTTGAGTCCCTGTATACATGGCACATCAGGAAGCTTCTCAGCCGAAGTCTCAAGCACACGGCCGTCATTATCAAAATAAATATACTGATCCATATAAATCACACAGCCTGCCATGGATTTCTCATATACTGTGATAGTCACTGTATGCTTACCGATCACCTCTATCTGAAACTTATCAACAAACGTTACATCCTCTACCGGATGAAGTTTGTTTTCAATATAGAAAAATAATGTATTGTCTGCTTTCTTTCCTTTTGTAACAATGTCGATCACTTCATCCTTTGTGTAATGGACATTTCCGGACACCTGTATCTTCGTCAGGCTATAGGACTTTATAACATAAATGTATGCACCCATGCACAGCAACAATAATGCAGCCAAAATGATCAAAAATATCTTTCCGGCTTTCTTCTTTTTCTTCTGTTCAGATTTTTGCACATTCTGTTCTTTCTGCATATCTACATTCATCCTATACTACATCTTCTATCTTCCCGGTTTTATCTGCCTTGCAACTGCAAACATCAGTCCCATTTCAAGTAACAGGAAGAAAATCGAACTGCCACCGTAACTGATAAACGGAAGCGGCACACCTGTCGGAGGTATCGTATTTGTAACAACACTGATATTGATCAATACCTGTACTGCAATATGTGCCATGACCCCAACCGCTATCAATCCTCCAAATCGATCACCTGAATTGATAGCAAGCACTGTACATCTGTAGATCAGTAAAATAAACATTATGATCGTAAGCACAGCTCCAAATAAGCCCAGTTCCTCACATATAACAGAAAATATCATATCATTATGTGATTCCGGAATAAATCCCATCTTCTGAATACTGTTTCCAAGCCCTCTGCCAAAGAATCCACCGGAACCAATCGCGTATAGCGACTGCATGGTCTGGTATCCATCATCGTATTTCTCCGGAGCAAGCCAGATACGGATACGATCTGCACGGTATCCTGCTGTAGCGATAAATACCACACACATCAGGATTCCCAGAACGCCCATCAATATAAAATGCCAGTTCTTCGGGCTCGCTACAAATACAATGATCATCACGATCCCAAAACAGATGATCGCCGTACTCAAGTTCTCGATCGCGATCAACACGATCGTTATGAGCGGAAGCAGGAGCATCTTTGCAAGTCCCTTGATCGTATTCAGGCTTCGGGGTTTTCTGGTACAAATATCTGCTGTATAAACGATCAGTGCCAGCTTTGCAAATTCGGATGGCTGAAAGCCAAATGCTCCGATATATATCCATCTGGTCGAACCATGACTCGCACTTCCTATAATGTACACCAGCACCAGAAGTGCTATTGCCACATACAGAAAATATTTGGAGTATCTCGCATATCTGCGATAATCAATCTTGGATACCAGAAACATTCCAACCAGTGCAACAAGTTCAAAAACAAGCTGTCGTTTTGCAAAATATGTACTGTCGTCATACAATTCATCCGCCCGGTATGAGCTGGTACTGTATACCATAACCAGCCCGAACAGGACAAGCCCCAATACAATTCCAAACAGCGGATAGTCGAAGTAGCGTCCGCTGTACCATAACGGCTGTTTTCTGCTATCTATCTCATTTGTATCTGTTTTCCTGTTTCTGTCATTCAAATATTTCACTCCTTAAAATCGCGGACATATTCTTTGAACATTCTTCCTCGCTGTTCATAATTGTCGAACATTCCCCAGCTTGCACATGCCGGAGAAAGGAGAACTGCTTCCCCATCTTTTGCATTTTCATGACAATATTTTACTGCTTCTAACAGATCGTCTTCAAATACAATATTATGGAATCCGTGTTTTTTGGCAGTCTCTGCAATCTTCTTCGCTGTCTGACCGATCAGAACAAGGCATCTGACTTTTCCGTCAAATGCATCAATCCACTCATCATAAGTAGAGCCTTTATCATAACCTCCACCGATCAGATAGGTTGGTTTTACCATTGCCTGAATTCCCTTGATGGCTGCATCCGGGTTCGTTCCCTTGGAATCATTATAATAATCCACGCCAGCTACAGTCTTTACATACTCTATTCTATGCTCTACAGCCTTAAAGCTTACTGCAACATCACGAATAATATTAACCGGCACTCCCATATAATATGAGATACCGACAGCTGCAAGTACATTTTCAACATTATGTGCCCCAAGCAGGATCAGATCCTTTAACGCAAGAACATCAATCTTTTCTCCGTTTGCTTCAATCTTGATATGACCATCCTCTACATATACACCTCCGGCAGGCTTCTCCAGTCTGCTGAAATATACAACTCTCGGACGAATCCCCTCTGCCATTGCTCTTGTATGTTCATCATCATAGTTTAATACAACCACATCTTCTTCTGTCTGATTTTTTGTAATCGATTTCTTGACATTTCCGTAATTCTCAAATGTATAATGACGATTCAGGTGATCCGGTGTAAGATTTAAGACAGCACTGACATTTGGATGAAAATCCACGATCGTTTCTAACTGAAAGCTGCTGATCTCCGCTACTGTCGCACTGTCGTCATCTGTTGTATCGCAAAGCTCTGTATATGGGATACCGATATTTCCGACTACGATAGTCTTTGGATTCCATGCTTTGACGATCTCTCCGACAAGTGCAGTTGTGGTTGTCTTGCCATTGGTTCCTGTGATCGCAGCGATCTTACCTTTACCGAAATAATATGCAAGTTCAATCTCACTCCATACCGGAATACCTGCTTTTTTTACTTCTTCTACAAAAGCAGAATCAACCGGAATACCGGGGCTTATAACCATAATATCTGTCTGCTTCAATACTTCATCTGTTAATTTCCCAAGAAGGATCGTAACAAGCTCCGACCGGGAAAGCTTCTCCATCAGATCATTCTTATCTCTTTTTTCGTTTTCATCAAACAACGTAACCTTTACGCCGTGCGCGATCAGAAGCTTTGCCGCACTGATTCCGCTCTTACCTGTACCTGCCACTAAAGCATTTTTAAAATTCATTTTTCATATCCTCCGTATTAAACAGCCAGTAAACCTACAACACAAAGCACGGCTGTTACTATCGCAAATATTGATACAACCTTTGTCTCAGGCCATCCGGAAAGCTCAAAATGATGATGGATCGGTGCCATTTTGAACACTCGTTTTCCGGTCAGCTTGAATGAAACTACCTGAATGATAACCGATAATACTTCTATAAAATAAATGAATGCCACGATCAGAATAAATAACGGCATCTTAAGCATATATGCGATCGATGCTACAAATCCTCCAAGCGCAAGTGAGCCGGTATCACCCATGAACACTCTTGCCGGGTATACGTTATAAACAAGGAATCCTAATAAACTTCCCGTAGCTGCACAGGAGATCGGTGCAAGTCCTGAACCGGTTCCGATTGCAACAACTGTAAAGAATGTAGCGATCAGCGCTGTTACAGATGATGCAAGGCCATCTAATCCGTCTGTAAAATTTGCTCCGTTTACAGTTCCAAGTACTACAAAGAACAGTAATACGATGTAAAACCACTTATTAAGAACAACTGTCTTCCCGATAAACGGAATAATGATCTCATTGTTGATCTCGGTATATTTCTCAATATAATATGCAAATATGGTAGTTACAACGAACTGTCCCAACATCTTCTGCCAAGCACGAAGCCCCATGGAACGTTTCATCACTACCTTAATGTAGTCATCGAGAAATCCAATCAATCCAAAACCAAGTGTTACAAATAACACCGGCAGAATATCCGGATAATCTTTCATATAAAATAACGAGGTGATCACCAAACTGAGCAGAATGATCAAACCACCCATCGTCGGGGTTCCTGACTTCTTCAAATGCGTTTCCGGGCCATCATCTCGTACAAACTGTCCAAATTTCAGTTTCTTTAAAAACGGAATTACGATCGGGCTTAACACCACACTGATTCCAAATGCTATAAGTATCGGTAAAATAATTGAAAAATCCAAGTTCATTTTTTGTACTCCTTACCTGCCATTTTTTATGAAACGGCTATATTTTTTCCTCATGTATGAGGTAACTTTCTTATTCTTCCTTCTGTATTCCCAAGTATGGCAGAATATTGGAAAAAACTTCCTGTACAACCGGAGCTGCAATAGTACCGCCATAATATATGCCCATCGGTTCATCGATCATAACAAATGCCATTATCTGCGGATCATACGCCGGTGCAAAACCTATGAACGATGATATGTATTTTCCCGTTCCTCTGGGATATTTCTCACTGGTTGCTGTCTTGCCACCGATCCTGTAGCCTTCAACCTGGGCTTTACTTCCACCGCCTTCCGCTACTACCGATTCCAACAGATCCCGCATCAATGCTGATGTTTCACTGCTGACTGCCTGTTCTGTGACCGGATATTCCAGATTTGTTGTCACCTGATTATCTGCATCCGTCACCTTCATACCGATATGCGGTGTAATCTTATTTCCACCATTTATAACAGTAGCTGCTGCTGTCACAAACTGGATCGGTGATATCTGAATCGATTGTCCGAATGACATTGTTGCCAGTTCCACCGGCCCGATATCGGAAAGCTTATGCATAATGGAATTTGCCTCACCCGGAAGATCAATCCCGGTTTTCTGAAACAAGCCAAGCTTCTGATAGGTCTGATACAGATTCGTGGCTCCTGTTTGTTCCCCGATCGTCATAAATGCCGGATTACAGGAATTCATCAGTGCATGCCGGAAGTCTTCCGAACCATGCCCCGTCGTCTTATGACATCGAATCCGTCGATCCTCTACGATCTTATATCCCGGACAGTAAAAGGTATCGGATAAGGACACTGTTCCTGCCTCCAATGCCGCCGTCGCTGTTACAATCTTAAATGTCGATCCCGGTTCATAAGTATCACTGACTGTAAAATTACGCCACATATTATTCAGCGCATCCATCTTCTGCGCTTCCGTCATACTCTCATAACCGTCAATCCCTGTATTTAACTGAAACGGATGGTTCAGATCATACTCCGGAACATCAACCATGGCATATATCTCGCCATTTTTCGGATTCATGATAATCATCGCCACACGTTTTGCCTGCTTTTCTTCCATAACAGCAAGCGCTGCCTGTGTTGCATATTTTTGTATTGTCAAGTCCATTGAAAGTACCAGATTATCTCCCGGTACAGGACTTACTCTCGTTTCCTTTACATTTGGTAATTCGATTCCTTTTGCATCCGTTACTGTACGGATGCTGCCATCTTCTCCTGCCAATATCGCATTATACCATACCTCAAGACCGACAATACCCTGATTGTCAGATCCTGTGAATCCAAGGACCTTGGAAGCAAGACTTCCATAAGGATAATACCTTTTATAGTCCTCGTCAACCTTAATTCCGGCAACATTCAATTCTCTTATGGCATCTCCGGTTGTTTTATCTATATTGGCTGCTATCAATTCTCTCGATGAAACCTTTTTCACCTTTTTGCGGATATCCGCTTCAGCCTTATCCAGACGTTCATTTAAGACACGGATAACTTCTTCCTCATCTTCAATCTGGCTGTGGATAACAGATACAGAACAGACTGCCTTGTTATCAGCCAGAATGTTGCCATTTCTGTCATATATCTTTCCTCTCGGCGCCTTGATGCTTCGCTCTCTTTCGTGAAGTTGTGTCGCTGCGCTGTCATAATAGTCTGCTTTTGCAACCATCAGATATGCGAGTCTTCCCATCAGCAATACCGCTGCCATTACCAGTGCGATACACATAAAATATATCTTACGTCGGTTAAAACTATATAGCTTCATGCTGACCGCCGCGTTTGTTTATCCTTATATCTTATTACTTTTCCCGGACAAATATGCCACCGGCGATAATGTCCCGGATATTTCCATTTTTATTCATCTGTAACCTTGGCTTCTGTCGTACCCTCTGTTGTGTCCTCGGATGACGCTGTTGTATCATCCTCTGTGGTATCGTCTTCTGCTGTACTTTCTTCTGTAGAAGAAGCTTCTCCTGTCGAATCTTCTACATCACCTTCAAATGGAGAACTGATCGGTTCATCTTTACCATTATAGGTTACATCTTCATCACTGCTCTGATATACATTCATATACGGAAGCAGATCTTCCATGATTGCATGAAATAAAAGTGCTCCGGCACCTGATGTAGACTGACTCTCTACATCCGGCTCATCTACTGCTACATAGAGCATGATCTGTGGATTCTCTACAGGTGAAAATCCTATAAATGATAATACATAATTTCCCTTATTTCTCGGGATCTTTTCTGCTGTACCTGTCTTACCGCCGATCGTATAGCCTTCAACCGCTGCTCTGGAACCGGTACCCTCAGTAACTACGCCGGCCATATACTGCTTCATCAGATTCGATGTGCTCTTTGATACTGTCTTACGAACAAGTTCCGGTTCATTGTTCTCTATGATGCTTCCATCCTCATCTACAATCTGTCTGACCGTATGAGGTGTATAATAATTACCACCGTTGATCAATGAACAAAAGGCCGCTGCCATCTGGATCATTGTTACATTGATACCCTGTCCAAAGGATGAAGTAGCAAGCTCAACCGGATTCAGATTTTCTTCCGAATATACAAGTCCGCTTCCCTCACCGGAAAGATCGATACCTGTCTGGCTTCCAAAATTAAATATATCCTGATACTTGGAAAAGGTTTCTTTTCCTTCTGACTTTGCAATCTGCATTAATGCCACGTTACAGGACTGTTCTAATGCCTGCTTTAATGTAAGTGTACCGTCACCAGTTCGGTTATGACAATAGATCGGATCTGTACCATCCGCTACGATCTCGTAACCCTTACAATAAAATGTATCTCCGTCTTTGACCACACCATCTTCAATCGCTCCTGCAATCGTAAACGGTTTAAATGTAGAACCCGGCTCTAAGATATCACTGATACAGTAATTTCTCCAAACCGCATCTAAGGCTTCATATGTCTGATCACTTGTCAGATCATCGATCGTCTTCTTAAATTCATCATCTGTCATGGATGAAAAATCATATGTGATCTTTTCCGGATCTTTCGGTTCTTCCGTTGTTGCATCTGTAGTGTCCTCAGAAGATCCTTCTTCACTGCTGTCTTCCGTCGCAGCCTCTGTACTCTCTGTAACAGTAACTTTCATATTACGAAGCGCATCTGTATCCATCGGCTCATTCGGATCATAGCTGTAAGATGTACTCATACCGAGAACCTCTGCTGTATCCGGATCCATCGCAATAACACCGATCTTCTTTGCGCCGGTCGTTTTCATGTATTCTTCTATATTATCTTCAATGATCTTCTGAATATTCAGATCGATAGTCGATACTACCGTATATCCATTCTGCGCGGGCACCGTAACCGATTCTACGGTATTATCATTTGTCAGATATCCGTAGGTCTTACCGTTTACGCCATTCAGATAGCTGTTATAGTAGCCTTCGATTCCACCCTGTCCGACATTTCCGCTTACTGTATAACCAAGCAAATGGCAGGCAAGACTGCCATTTGGATATTTTCTTTTATATTCCTCTTCAAAGCGCACACCGATCACATCTGCGCCGTCTTTTGTACTGCAAAATTCCTGAAAGGCTTTCACATCTGTATAAGCAAGTCCCTTCATGGCGACACTGTAAAAGGAATCCGTATTCTGCATACACTCATCGAACTTCGATTCTTCCATGTTGAAATATTTTATCAGCGCAGCCTTTGTTGCTTTCTTGCCTGCTTCTGTCCGCAGAATATTTTTTGGCTCAAGTATAAGATTATATACCTTCTCGCTTGTTGCAAGAACATTTCCGTTTCGGTCTACGATATCTCCCCGTTCAAATGGTATATCAAGACTATCATAAGATTTCTGATCCAGCACTTCCTCCTGATACTCCTGACCTTTTGCAACACTGATATAAATAACTCTTGCAACTAATACCGCAAAGAATATTACTGCCGCGAAAAAAATGATAAGCAGTCTTGTCTTCATTCTTTTTAAGAACTGTTTTCCTTTTATTGACATATAGTTCCACCTTTATAAAATATTTTTCTGTTATGCTGTTCTTCCTGCTCCTGCATAACGCAAAATTTCCTGAGGCTTATTTAGTCTCAGGAATGTTCTTGTACTGTACAACATAATCATCGCTGTTTTGTGAATAATAAACAGTTTGTCCCGGCTTTGAATATGTCATACCAAGTTCTGTTGTAGCGATCTTATATATTTCATCCAGATCTGTCATGCTGTCCAGACCTGAGCTGTATTCTGCATTTGCATTCAGCTGTTCATTCAGCTGGCTCTGAAGGCTTGTAACCTCTTTCTTGCTTTCTTTTACATCTGCAGATAATTTCAGTACAATAAAACATAATCCTACTGCACATATTACCGCAAATGTCAAGAACAGTCCATGCCTTAATTCATCTACCCATCTTCTGTCTCTCTGTCTGACAGCCGGTGCCTGTTTTGTTCTTACCTGTTTCTTTCTCTGTGGCATCTGCTTTCTTGCAGGTGCTGCTGTCTGTCTCTCCGGTCTTCTTCCGGCAGGATGACGTTCCGGCATCTCAGTTTTCCTTACAGGTTCATATTCTCTTCTGACCGGTTCTGCTGAATAATCCAGCTTTCGAACCGTACTTCCGTCTATGTAGTAGTGATTCCGTCTTTCTGACATTTTAAAACACCCCTTTTATATATTCATACCTTTTTCAAACACCCTGAGTTTTGCACTTTTGGATCTTGAATTTATTTCCATTTCTTCTTCTGTTGGAAGAATCGGTTTTCTTGTTATCACTTTTCCTTTTGATTTTCTTCCGCATGTGCACACCGGAAAATTCGGTGGACAAATGCACGGGTTTTCATTTTTACGAAATGCATTTTTCACAATCCTGTCTTCTAACGAATGGAATGTGATGATACATAATCTTCCGCCCGGTTTTAAACAGTCGATCATTCCATCAATGGAATTCGTCAGTACTTCAAGCTCATGATTCAATTCGATGCGAATCGCCTGAAATGTCTGCTTTGAAGGATGTCCCTGAGCATTTCTTACTTTTGCGGGAATCGATCCACGGATGATATCGTTTAATTCTTCTGTCGTTTCTATCTCTTTATTCTCACGATATTTCACAATATGATATGCAATGCTTTTTGCAAATCGTTCTTCGCCATATTCCTTAAGTATATGAAAGAGCTCCTGCTCGGTATATCCATTTACGATATCCTTCGCAGTTTTTGTCTGGCGATCATCCATACGCATATCAAGGGGAGCATCAACCCGATATGTGAATCCTCTATCCGCATTATCGAGTTGATATGAAGATACGCCGAGATCCAGCAGTATCCCGTCCACCTGACTTATATTTAGCTCGTCTAGTATGCTTTTAAAATTCTGATAGTTATCTCTTACGACTGTGATACGATCACCGTACTCTGCCAGTCGTTCTTTCGCTGTCGCGATCGCCTCACCATCCTGATCGATGCCGATCAGATGTCCATCCGATCCAAGTCTTTTCGCTATTTCTCTCGAATGTCCGGCTCCCCCAAGGGTTCCATCCATATAAACACCATTCGGTTTGATATTCAAATTTTCAATGGTTTCATCCAGTAAAACCGATGTATGTTTAAATTCCATAACTACCACTTCTGTCCTTATATTCTGAAATCCAGTTCGTCCAGCTTGTCTGCAATCTCATCCATATTCAGGGATTCTTCATTATTGATCTCATCCCATGCTTCCTTATTCCAGATTTCTGCTTTTTCTCCGTTACCTATGATGACAACATCTTTTTCGATATTGGCAAATGTACGAAGTGTCTGTGGAATGATCACTCGACCCTGTGCATCCGTTTCGCACTTTACTGCTCCTGAGTTGAAGAAACGCTTGAACTGTCTCGCACTCTTATTCGTCATCGGGAGCTGGTTCAGCTTGTCCGCAAACTGCTGCCATTCATCATTCGGATAAACATACAGACAATTGTCCAGACCTTTTGTGATCATGAAGGTGCAGCCGAGTTCCTCTCTAAGCTTGGATGGCATGATAAGTCGCCCTTTGGTATCTAATCTGTGTTCATATTCACCTGTTAAACACTTGGACACTCATTCCACCTTCTTTCGACTCATTTCCTCCACTTTGTGGCACCAATCCACCACTTCACTCCACTTATAGGGTAATTCTATACTACTTAACTAAAAAAAGCAACCACAAATATGAAAATTTCACATTTGCGATTGCCTTAATTTTTATATCGCTGTGTCTGTCCTGGTTTGCCTCTGCTCAGTCCGATACCACTGCTATATGCACGACTTGCTTCGTTTCTGTTCGACTCGCACGCTTATTTGTCAGCAGTCGCCTTAACTCGCCCTATCGGGCTCAGACATGGGCTTTATGCTGACAGCTAGTGCAAGTCTCACTACGAAACTATGCAAATGTCGATGCATATAGCAATAGTATCAGACTGAGCAGAGACAAAACGGAATACAATACAGAAAAAAGACATCCACACCATTGTGGATGTCCCATTTGTATGTTTGTATGTGTTTTTACACCTGAGTGTACGTTCCGGTGGGGGATGATCCCATTTTTAGAAACACGCAACTTTGTACATATTCTTTCTGCTGATCACACCGATGTCTTCCAGTGTGTTCACCATCCTGTATACCGTTGCGATTCCTATACTGTCATCTCTCTTGACAGCCTTGTAATATATTTCCTTACAAGAAGAACAGTCTTCATCCAGAATAATATCTAACAGAATGCATCTCTGTTTTGTAATGCGAAATCCCTGTTTTCTAAGCTTCTCGATCACTGCATCCTTCCGGTTTGGTTCTCCCTGATATCTTACATAACCAAACACATTGTCATTACGGATTTCCTGAACAATCATTTTATTCCTCCATTTTTATATCAATAAATATAACTACTACGTTCTTATGTTAGTTAGTATATTCTAACATTCGTTAGTTGTCAATAATCATTTATATATTTTGTGAACAAATAACTGTTTTTTTCAAATCCCGGTGACTACTGTTCAATATCTATGTCTTCTGCGGCTTCTGTCTGATCCACATCCTGATCTTCCTGTGGTTCTTTACAGTATGCAAATGTTATCACTGCCTTAAACAGATCTCCATCGATCACGATGTTAAAATCCGCATGTTGAAGCTGACACAGGCTTCTTGTAATGGATAAACCGAGTCCGCTTCCCTCTGTATTTCTGGAACTGTCACCTCTTACAAAGCGTTCCATCAGTTCATCACTTGAAATATTCAGGGGTGCTTCTGATATGTTCTTGAACTCTATGCATACCTTTGCAGGCTCTTTGATACTCTTTTTAAGATCACGGATCACCGATCCATCTTCATCGGTTATATAAGTATTTACATATAACCGAGTCCCCGGCATTGTATATTTGAATGCATTATTTAACAGATTATCAAATACTCTCCAGAGGTGTCTGCCATCTGCTTCGATCCCTGCACGATCCTTTGCGAGATTCGTTACCAGCGTGATATTCTTCTGCATCAATTTGTCAATATATTCACCGGATGCCTGTTCTGCGATCATATTCGCATCCATGTTTACAAGCTCTACCTTTACATTTCCGGTCGATGCCTTAGAAGCATCCACAAGATCCACGATCAGTTTTTTTAACCTTGCTGACTGCCTTGCTATTACTTCTATATAAGAAGCCTCAGGTTCTTTTTCAATATCCTCCTTCTGAAGCAGATCGACATAGTTAATAATAGAAGTAAGCGGTGTCTTGATATCATGCGATACATTCGTGATAAGCTCCGTCTTCATCCGTTCACTTTTCATCCGGTCATCTACCGCAAGCTGGACACCTTCATTGATATGATTCAGATTCTCGCCATGTTCTTTGAACTTTCCAAACATGAATCTTGTATTTACCTTATGACCATACTCGCCCTTTGCAAGCTTGTCACCACCCTGGAAAAGCTCCTGCATCATACAGACAAATGCCATATAGGCAATTGCACAGATGATCTTCAACAGCATTAATACAATAAATCCAGCTTCATTTATATATACAGCATTAAAAACAAGCAATGCTACTATAATTTCAACGATCGTAATTACGATATACAAAAGGAACGCTTTTATTATAAATGGAACCTTGCTGAATACATACCGGAAAAATGCGGTTATCTTTCCCGATTTTCCAAATAGTTTGCGACCCAGTCTGACAATCCATGATGTATTAAGCAGATTCGACTGTTTGACTCTTGCGATCAGATTGTTGATCAGTAAAAGTCCGACCGTACAGATACAACCCAAACCGATCAGACATACAATAGTCTCAATATCATGTCCTGTAATATTGCTATCAATAAAATAATGAAGCCGGTCTGTACTGCTGTAACTATAATAAGCATATGATAAGGAATAACATATATTCTGTGCAAAAGCAATCAACAGACTTATCAAAACGACTATTCCAGCCAATATAATTTCAACCGGAACCTTTTCTGTTTTTCTTACAACACCGTCTTTACCGGATAATACCATACTTGTGATCATGAATATGATACACAAAACAAAATCAAGTCCAAAGAAGAGCAGGATTCTGTTCTTTCCCGAAGCAGCTTTGCTGATCGCCTGTAGGCTCTTATTCATACGTGAAGAAACGTCAGATGTGCCGTCGATATATAAATTACCGGAAGCATATATCGTAATATCGTCTCCTGCATAATTGCCAACGATTACGGTATATCCATCTTTTATGATCGGATAATACATATCATCCTCCGCATAATACTCGTACTGCTTTGTCGTTCCGTTTGCTGTGATCGCTATCTGATTTCTATTATAAGAAATCGTTACTCCCTCCGGCGTATTGTATGAACCGGAACTCTCTATTTCCTCCTCCATTGTTGTTGAATCTTCTGATGTTGCAGACTCTTCCGATATTCCTGAATTCTTGGTTTCGGCTTCCGTCTCTGCTTCCGTATCTGTGGTATATTCCTCCAGATCACTCAGATCAATTCCATAATCATCAGACACCTCTGACCTGGAAAGAGCTGCTTCATCCGGCATACGCAGGTTAACATAATTATAATTGTTTCCTTCTTTTTCCACACCGATACTCTGTGCTTCCTTATAGGTATCATATCTCAGAATCTTTCCTGTAGGAATACCGGTCGTCGTACTGACAACTGCTTTCTCTCCTAAAACTCCATATACTAATGCTTTTTCCGGCAGATTATCTGTCTGCGCCAGCATAATGGAATTTGATTCACCCGTTTTTGAAGAATCCCAATCATCACCAACACTCACATACAGATCTGTTTTCGCATATCCATATGTTTTCTCCAAATCCTCTTTATAGGTACGATCATATTTATCAAATGCATTTTCCTTTTCCGACAACAGCATCAGAAAATCACTTGCATCGACAACATTATCATGATTCATATCCTTTTTCTGCAAAGCATCGGGATCGTATTCATAGTCTCCCCATTCATCATCACTGTAACTGATATCCAGAGTATTTCTAATATACTCGGCACCACGATTCACACAGGTAGTCAACATCTCGCTCTGATAATCCGCTTCCAGTTCTGCCCGCAGCTCCGATTCCGATCTGCCCTGAAATATTCCGGCTTCATACATATCAAGCAGTACATAACCCAATATAAATCCAACGCTACAGGTGATAAAAAATAACGTATAAATCAGTAATTTAAAAGGATTGTTATTTTTTAACTTATTCATGTTTCGCATTCTCCATTCCTGTCAGACTGTATAGAGGTTTACTGATATTCCATCTTATAACCTCTGCCCCAGATCACCTTGATATATCTTGGTTCTCCGGGATTGATCTCTATCTTTTCACGCAAATGACGGATATGGACAGCTACCGAACCTTCGGCTCCGAGCGGTGTTTCTTTCCAGACTTCCTTGTAAATATCTCTCGGTGAAAATACCTGTCCCGGATGTTCCATCAGAAGCCTTAAAATATCATATTCTGTCGGTGTCAGACTGACCAGTTCGCCATCGACCGTAACCTGTTTGGAATTATCATTCAACTCAATTCCCCCGATCACGATCGCATCTTTCTTGATCTGTCCGCTTCCAAGCTGCATATATCTTCGAAGCTGCGATTTCACTCTGGCGATCACCTCTACCGGATTAAACGGCTTGGTAATGTAATCATCTGCACCCACTTCCAGTCCAAGGATCTTATCTGTATCTTCACTCTTTGCGGTCAGAAGGATAACCGGCAGATTCGTCTCCTCGCGGATCTTTAACATCGCTGTGATCCCATCCATCTCCGGCATCATGATATCCATTAACACCAAATGGATGTCATGCTCCTTGATCTGCTCTAACGCTTCTTTTCCGTTGTAAGCTTCATAAATATTGTAGCCGGATGTTTTCAGGTAAATCTTTAAAGCTGATACGATATCTTTCTCATCATCGCAAATTAATATATTATACATTTTTCTCTCCTCGTCTGAAAATATAATCGTTGTCTGTATCTTTCCGGTACGTGTGCGCACCACGCATTCCTTTTTAGGATACAGCAAACCGCTGATATTTTCCATATCTTTCTTTGACGGTATCATTGTAAGGCTTTCTACCATTAAGATACAATTTGGGATATTCTTAAGATTTATTAAGATGTGTCTATAAATAACCGAACGATAGAAGTATGGAATGATATATCTTCATTTCGAAAATCTATCAAGCAAATTTTTGAATCAAAATGAAAGATACATTACATATTATTCCGTAAGACGCTTCCGCTCGTATCTTCGTGCAGCGGTACATAAAGTTGCAAAAGACGCAACTTAAGTACCGGTCTCAGATAATGCTTACTACATAATAGTAATGATATCTTTCATTTTTCCTTAAAGCATTAACACACAGATAGATTTTCCGCATGAAATATATCATTTCAGACTTCTATCTGTATATTGGTATGGCAATATAATTATTACACATTTGTTTTTACAAATCTAAAGTACAGTTTACAAGGGACTACACAGGGTAACGGTCTGACGGGAGGTGTGCCGCCCGTCAGATTTTCCATGTGATGTTCAAGCTGTCGCTTGTAGCGGCTATGGTGGTAATCATCAAATCCACCACCCGCCGCTTGTCGTCAAAGGATACATTCTCCCAAGTGTCGAGGTAGCCGGAAATCTGGCTGACCTGTTCCGGGCTGATGGCTTCCACCGTCAGCTCAGCTATCTGCTTCACAAGTTCCTGCTTGCGTCCGTCCAGTTCCGCTATCTTCACATTCACATAGGAGAGCAGGACATTGTTTGCACCCGTCAGACTGTCCACCAGCTTTTCAATCTCGCTGTCCACATGGGCAAGCTCCACTTGCAGTGCTGCAATTTTCGGGTTTGCCTTTGCCGCTTTCTTTCTGCCTGTCAGCGTCTTGTAGCTTGCCAGTTTCTTTACCATCTGCTGATAGACCACCGCTTCCAGTTCGGAAGTGATGATTTTCCCGCACCCCGGACAACTCTTGTTATCCAGCCGTTTCGTACAGCGAAGGTATTGCTTGCCGGAGGGATTGAAGATACTCATAAGGGCATACCCGCAGTTCCCGCACTTGATTTTTCCCGCCAGCCATGTATGGGTGGCTTTCCGGGCAGACTGGATTTTCATGTTGTTCATCAGCTTCTTGCGGCAGGTCAGCCAGATGTCGGAGGGGACAATGCCCTCATGGGGAGCCAGCACCAGCATTTGGTCTTTCAAGTCGTTCTTTTTGCTGGGCTTCACATCTCGCCCTTGATACAGATAGCAGCCGTTCATACCCGTAAAATCGGCAGCGTCATTGACAATGACTGTCCCTTGACTTTTGAAAAACTCGTACACATCAAGGTCTGCCTGCACATAGACAGGATTGCGTAACATCTGCGCCAGCGTGGGGCGTATCAGTTCTTTACCGTTGAATAAAATCCCCTGTTCGGCAAAGTACCGGGTAATGTCCCCGTAGGAGGTTGTGGGCTGGGCGTACATCTCAAACATCAGCCGGATATTTGCCGCTTCATCTGGATTTACCACCAGCTTCTTTGTGTTGATACCGTCCATCTTAATCGGCTCTGTATGGAAGCCGTAAGGGGCTTTCCCGCCCATCTTGAAGCCTCGCTGGCTACGGGAATAGTAAGCGTCCGTTACCCGCTTCTGTATGGTTTCTCTCTCAAGCTGGGCGAACACGATACAGATATTCAGCATCGCCCGCCCCATCGGGGTGGAGGTATCAAACTTTTCCGTAGAGGACACAAACTCCACATTGTACTGCTGGAACAGCTCCATCATGTTGGCAAAGTCCAGAATGGAACGGCTGATACGGTCGAGCTTGTAAACCACGACCTTTGCAATCAAGCCCCGCTTGATGTCCCGCACCAGTTCTTGAAACTTCGGACGGTCTGTGTTCTTGCCGCTGTACCCTTTGTCTGTGTATTCCTTGCAGTTACCGCCTTTCAACTCGTATTTGCAAAATTCAATCTGGCTTTCAATGGAAATGCTGTCCTTTTTGTCTACCGATTGTCTTGCATAGATTGCGTCTATTCGATTGTTCATATTGTCGCTCCTTTTCTTAAAAAAGAAACGGAGCTGCTGACAGTTTTATTATACCGCCAGCAACCCCGCAAATCAACGATGGCTTCGGAAAATCTTATGCCCCGGCTTCCTCACTCTGCCGCTTGTCGGCATACTTGCGGAACACCTCATAAAGCTGCTGTTCCAGCTCCCGGCGTTTTGCCGCTTCCTGCTCCGGCGTGAACACCGGGGAGAGATTTTCCAGCGTGATTTCCTTTCCCTGAAAAGTCACGACTTCGGTTTCTTTCTTGTATCTGATATGCTCCATAGTACCTCCGTATTTAATTTTCAAAGTGCAGTGCCGCCATGCTGCGGCGTGAAATGTTTTCTGTCATTGATCACCGTTCCCTTGTGTGTCGCTGTTGCCGTTTCAATTCTGCCAGCACCTCCGGCGGGATACGGTCTACCAGCCGCTGAATGTCTTTCAGCTCGCTTTCCAGCTTTGCCCGTTCCATCGTATCTTTCATCTTGCCTTTTTCGCTGGCTTTGGCT